>WNFR01000003.1_pt1 | contig 213590 bp, 203 predicted proteins | sample 5400221 | NCBI WGS metagenome assembly WNFR01 (sample SAMN13153357, study PRJNA577476) | soil metagenome | isolation source: 40 cm soil under Madrone tree | place: USA:California | collected 2016-06-14
CCGACAAGATCCGCGAAGTGATCGGCACCGGCGGCAAGGTGATCCGCGAAATCGTCGAGAAGACCGGCGCCAAGGTCAACATCGACGACGACGGCACCGTGAAGGTCGCCTCCGCCGACGGCGAATCGATCAAGGCCGCCATCAAGTGGATCAAGTCGATCGCCTCCGACCCGGAACTCGGCCAGATCTACGACGGCACCGTGGTCAAGGTGATGGAGTTCGGCGCGTTCGTGAACTTCTTCGGCGCCAAGGACGGCCTCGTCCACATCAGCCAGCTCTCCGCCAACCGCGTGCAAAAGACCTCCGACGTCGTCAAGGAAGGCGACAAGGTCAAGGTCAAGCTGCTCGGCTTCGACGATCGCGGCAAGACGCGTCTGTCGATGAAGGTGGTCGATCAGGCGACCGGCGAGGACCTCGAGGCCAAGCAAAAGGCGGAAGCGCCGCGCGAAGCCGCTGGGGAGTGATCGTAACACCAGAATAGATAACACGAAGGGCGGCTTTTTAGCCGCCCTTTTGTTTGCGTCGCTTGTGCCTCCGCCAAACTCCGCAGGAGTTCGCGCGAAATACCGGTATCTTGCCGATGCTTTGGACACGCTGTAGTTTTAAATTTACGCGCCCCTTACCTGCATTCGCTGAACCGTTTCGGCGATCGATCCTCCGGAGTTTTCATGGTTCGCTCCCTCGCCGTCGCGGTTGTCCTGTCGTGCTTTGCCGCATCTGCCGGGGCGCAAGTTCAGCTCGCTCCGGCAGTTCAAGCAGCACCGGCGAAACCGGATATCAAAAAACCTGCACCGAAGACAAAAGCGGCCGCGAAGCCAACGGCGCCCGCGAACGTTGGGCCTTGCAAATACGGGATTATCACGGCAACCGAAGACATTTTCACCGTACAAAAGATCGGCCTGACGGTCTTCGGCAATGAATATGCCGAGGTACCGGTCTCCTGGGGTTTTGACGACCTTATCTACGCCCGGACTCGGGCCGCGGCAGGCGCGATTGCGGTGCGGCGGATTACTTACGCCAAGGGCACGTTTGCTTCCTATTATCATCCGAAGAGCAGCTTGTTCCGAAATGCGCGGCAAGAACTGGCAGACTTGGTTCGGCAGATCGCAGGCAATGCCGGCTGTGAACGTTATCTCGTCGTCACGCGACTTGAAGCGCAACTCCAGGGAACCAACCAGACACTCAACGGGATCGGCGTTCTCAATCGTGGAGTGGGCTTTATCAATCACAGTTGGCTGTTCGCCTATGTCAGCGTGATCGTCCTTGACGGCCAAACCTTCGAAATCCGCAAAGACCCCAATGCGAATTTCGAGGCAGTGCTGGCTAGGATCGCTGCAAACCTAACAAAGAACGAGAGCATGCGAGATGTCGATAATTCCGCATTTCCGGTGTCGCCGGCAGAAGCGGCCACCAGCGCAATCTTGCGCGACGGCGCACGTGCCTTTCTAACCGAAAGACTGGACAAATTTCTGCCGGCTTATTTCAAGGATTAAAGAACAACGGAGCGGCAGGCGATTTCGTACGTTTAGCTTAGGCATGATCGTCTCATCCTTTCTCTCCTCCCATTCATGGGATAATCTCCCATGGATAAAGAGAGAAACGACGCCATGATGAAACTCTATTGGTCGCCGCGGACGCGGTCCTTTTCCACGCTCTGGCTGATGGAAGAGACCGGGCAGCCTTACGAGCGCGTGCTGATCGACCTCGCCAAGGGTGCGCAGAAGACGCCGGAATATCTCGCCATCAATCCGATGGGCAAGGTGCCGGCGCTCAAGGACGGCGATGCGACGCTCGCCGAAGCCGCCGCGATATGTGCCTATGTCGCCGAGCGCTATCCGGACGCAAACCTGGCGCCGCCGCTCGGCGATCCGTTGCGGGCGAAATATCTCTACTGGCTGTTTTTTGCACCGAGCTGCGTCGAGCCGGCGATGGTGCAGGTCGCGACCAAAATCGAGATGAGTTCGGTGTCCGCGGGTTGGGGCGATGCACAGCGGGTGTTCGACGTGCTCGACGCCGCGCTGACGAAAGGACCCTGGCTGCTCGGGGAAACATTTTCGGCCGCGGACATCGCCGTTGGATCGGGGCTGAATTTCGCGGTGCGGCTGTTCAAGATGGTACCGTCGCGCCCCTCTTTCGAGCGCTACATCGACGCTTGCGCCGCGCGGCCGGCGTTCCAGCGCGCCAGTGTCCTCGCAGCGGGATAAAGGCCGCGCCGGGGGCTTACTCCGCCTTGAGATTTTCCGGCCGCGGCATGGAGATGATGTTGTAGCCGGAATCGACGTAATGAACTTCGCCCGTGACCCCGCCCGACAGCTCCGACAGCAAATATAGAGCCGAGCCGCCGAGTTCATCGAGCGTCACGCCCCGGCCAAGCGGGGAGTGCTTCTGCTGGAACGCAAACATCGCACGCGCGTCGCCAATGCCCGAACCGGCCAGCGTGCGAATAGGGCCTGCCGAAATCGCATTCACGCGAATGCTGCGCGAACCGAAATCGGTGGCGAGATAGCGCACCGAGGCTTCCAGTGCCGCCTTGGCAACGCCCATGACGTTGTAATTCGGCATCGCCCGGGTCGAGCCGCCGTAGGTCAGCGTGATCATCGAACCGCCGCGCTCCGGCATCATGGCGGCCGCGCGCTTGGCGAGTTCGGTGAACGAGAAGCACGAGATCAGCATGGTGCGCGAAAAATTCTCGCGCGTGGTGTCGGCATACCGCCCCTTCAGTTCGTTCTTGTCGGAGAACGCGATGGCGTGAACCAGAAAATCGAGCTGTCCCCATTTGTCGCGCAAGCTCTCGAACACCGCATCGACGCTGGCGATGTCCTCGACGTCGCAAGGCAGCACCAAAGGCACCCCGAGCTGTTCGGCGAGCGGCCTGACGCGCTTTCCCAGCGCCTCGCCCTGATAGGTAAAGGCAAGCTCGGCGCCTTGCGCCGCGAGCGCCTTCGCAACGCCCCAGGCAATCGAGTGATCATTGGCGACACCCATGATCAGACCGCGCTTGCCCTTCATCAAATCGTTCATCGTGCTCCCCTCATTCCGATGTCATCACCCGCCAACCTGTCCGGCCTCCGGCCGGCCGGATGACAAGCTCCACCGGGTGATCCAGTATTCCAGAAGCGCTAGATCATGATGCGATTAGGTAGAATCGCATCATGATCTCATCTCTTTGTTTGAGCATGATCTTTTCGGAAAACCGGTTTCCACTTTTCCGGATCATGCTCTAGCGATCGATTTGAGAGGTCGCGGCGTACTGGATGCCTCGCTTTCGGGGGGGCATGACAAACCCTAAGCATCCATCCGCTTGAACACCAGCGTGGCGTTGGTGCCGCCGAAGCCGAAGGAATTCGAAAGCACGGTGCCGAGCTTGGCGTTGTCGATGCGCTTGCGCACGATCGGCATGTCGGCGAACGCGGGGTCGAGCTCGGTGATGTGAGCGCTTTCGCAGATGAAGCCGTTGTTCATCATCAGAAGCGCGTAGATCGCTTCCTGCACGCCGGTGGCGCCGAGCGAATGTCCGGTCAAGGCCTTGGTCGCGGAAATCGGCGGGCATTTGTCGCCGGTCCCGAACACCTTGCGGATCGCCTCGATTTCCGGCGGATCGCCCGCGGGCGTCGAGGTCGCGTGCGGGTTGATGTAATCGATCGGCGTCTTGACGTGCTCGAGCGCCATTCGCATGCAGCGCTCCGCGCCTTCGCCCGACGGCGCCACCATGTCGTAGCCGTCCGAAGTCGCCCCGTAGCCGATGATTTCGCCGTAAATGCGCGCGCCGCGGGCCTTGGCATGTTCGAGTTCTTCCAGCACCACTACACCGGCACCGCCGGCGATGACGAAGCCGTCGCGGCTGACGTCGTAGGGGCGCGAGGCGGTCGCCGGCGTATCGTTGTATTTCGACGACATCGCGCCCATCGCGTCGAACAGCACCGACAACGTCCAGTCGAGTTCTTCGCAACCGCCCGCGAAAATCACATCCTGCTTGCCGATCTGGATGGTCTCGTAGGCATTGCCGATGCAATGGTTCGAGGTGGCGCAAGCCGAGGAAATCGAATAGTTCACGCCCTTGATCTTGAACCAGGTGGCGAGCGTTGCGGACGCCGTCGATGACATCGCCTTCGGCACCGCGAACGGGCCGACCCGTTTCGGTCCCTTGGCGCGGGTGATATCGGCGGCTTCCACGATGGAGCGCGCCGATGGGCCGCCGGAGCCCATGATGATGCCGGTGCGAACGTTGGAGACCTCGTTCGACTCAAGGCCGGAATCCAAAATCGCCTGCTCCATGGCGATGTGATTCCACGCCGCGCCCTCGCCGAGGAAGCGCATCGCGCGCCGATCGACCACGCCTGTAGGATCGAGCGACGGCGCGCCCTGTACCTGGGAGCGGAAACCCAGCTCGGCATATTTGTCCGCGCGGGTAATCCCGGATTTCGCCTCATGGAGGCTCGCAAGCACTTCCTGGGTGTTGTTGCCGATGGACGAGACGATGCCCATCCCCGTGATGACAACCCGCCTCATGATCGCCTCGCCCTGCCGTTTCGTTTTTGTGTGAAAGCCGCTGTCAACCCGAAGTCCACCCGATCAATCTGCGCCGAGTATCTTAACCTTCCCGGCTACGGTGCAGCATCTTGTTTGAACAACCCGACCTTCAAATCCTTCGCGCGATAGATAATCTCGTCATCGGCCGAAAGCCACCCGTCGGCGATGCCTAACCAGAGCTTCATGCGCATCACGCGTTTGATGTCGACGTTGTACACAATCTTGCGGACATTCGGCAGAACCTGCCCCGCTAACTTCAGCTCGCCGAGCCCGAGCGCCCGGCCGCGGCCCTCGCCGCCGGTCCAGCCGAGATAAAAGCCAACCATCTGCCAGAGTGCATCGAGGCCGAGGCACCCAGGCATCACGGGATCGCCCTTGAAATGGCATCCAAAGAACCAGAGGTCCGGTTTCACATCCAGCTCAGCGCGGACCACACCCTTGCCGTATTCGCCGCCGGTCTCGGAAATTTCGCTGATGCGGTCGAACATCAACATCGGGGGCAGCGGCAGCTGCGCATTCCCCGGACCAAACAGCTCACCGCGGCCGCATGCCAGCAGATCCTCATATTCGTAGCCGCCGCGCCGATCCAGCATAGTGCCAGCCTCTTTCAAAATTCCGATGGAGCGTTTTCGAGCGAAATGGACCCGTTTCGCCAGGAAAGCGCGCCAATATCGCACCTTGGCGCGAATACCGAGGGGTCAGCAGGCCCACCGGCAGCCGGCGCTCGCTTTCGCCGTTATGTGACAAGCTTAAGTCCGCGCGCTCTCTATCATAGGCCCTGCGGGCGGCAAAGCACCCTCGCGCGGTTAAATCGACGCGTCTCCCTCGCAGTTGCTCTTAATCCTCTTAACCCTACGCCTGGTCTAGTTGCGAAAAACTTGCATCTATTGGATTTCCTTCTTATATTCCACCGTGATAGTGGTGAGATAGTGTACGGTACCTGACGTGGAAATGAGCGACGACGGTTCAATTTTTAACGAAGATGCACCCGGTTCGGAGGCCCGCCATGCGGGCCATCAACCGGCGCTGACCGGCTGTCCCTGGCACGACGTCAATGAAATGCTGCAGGCTGCGGGCCTGCGTCCGACCCGTCAACGCATGGCGCTCGGCTGGCTCCTGTTCGGCAAGGGCGCCCGTCATCTCACCGCGGAAATGCTGTACGAGGAAGCCACCCTCGCCAAGGTTCCGGTATCGCTGGCGACCGTCTACAACACGCTCAATCAGCTCACCGATGCCGGCTTGCTGCGCCAGGTCAGCGTCGACGGCACCAAGACCTATTTCGACACCAACGTATCGAGCCATCACCACTTCTATCTCGAAAACAATCACGAGTTGGTCGACATTCAGGACCCGCATCTGATGCTGCAAAAGATGCCGGAAGTTCCCGAAGGCTACGAAATCGCGCGGATCGACATGGTCGTCCGCTTGCGCAAGAAGCGCTGACCCGCCGAACTCACTCCACCTTCTCGTCGGCGTAAACGCCCCACAGCCGTTGCTGTTCGATAAAGCCATCGAAGCCATTGCCGATGATGCGGCACCAGCCGGCCGCGCAGCGCTTGACCTGGGCGACGACGCCAGCCTGCAGGCGCGCGACGATCGCGCCAGCTTGATCCGCGCGCTCGTAAAGCTGCGCCAACTCGTCCTTGGTCTTCATCGTGATCACAGCGGTGCGGCGACCTGACAGCAGCGAATGATAGACCCACCCCTCCGCGCCCTCGGAATCGCGGACCCGGCGCCAGTTCTCGAACTCAGCGGTGATTTCAACCGGCAGGCCCGATCGGGTGTAGACCCAGGCGACATCATTGTCCTTGGTCGGACCGGCGCGCACATTCACATGATCGGATTTGAGGCTGACATAGCGCGGCACCGGTAAGCCGCTGGTCGTGACGACCGAATCCTTTGCCGAGAGACCTGCGCTGGCTGACGCCCCCAACATCGTGCCGGCGAGCACCGCAACAGAACAAAAACGCCTCAACGCCATCAACTCGTCTCCCGCCGAGATTACCCAGCTCAATTCTCGAGCCGAAGTACCGTAATCGACCCCCTACACCCGCCCCGATTGCCACCCGGCTTGCATTCCCGGGTTCTTGTCTTGGCCCGGCCTTCTGCTAGAGAGGACGGAACGTCGAAGAACGAGGACGAAACCCGAATTCCCGCTGACAAACCTGCAGAGAAATCGGGAACCAAGGAAACCCAAAGGAGCGCCGGGACCACGCGGCAGCCGCAGTGTCGAACACCCGGGTTAACGAGGCCTGAACGACGCAGCCAGCGAGCTTAAGGACGACGCATTAAGGACAGCGAGCTAAAATTTGGCGAGCTGAAGCCTCATGAGGGCAGGACATGTCGGTTAAGAAAAAGCCTCTTGTTGTCGTCACACGCAAACTGCCGGATTCGATCGAAACCCGGATGCGTGAACTGTTCGACGCCCGGCTCAATCTCGACGATACGCCGCTGACGCCGGAGCAAATCGCCGAAGCGGTCCGCTCGGCGGACGTTCTGGTGCCGACCGTCACCGACGAGATCACCGAGGAAGTTCTCAAGCAGCCGGACTGCAAAGTGAGGCTGATCGCCCATTTCGGCAACGGCGTCGACAATATCGACGTCGTGGCAGCGCATGCGCGCGGCATCACGGTGACCAACACGCCGAAAGTTCTGACCGAAGACACCGCCGACATGGCCATGGCGCTGATTCTCGCGGTGCCGCGCCGCTTGATCGAAGGCGCCTCGATCCTTACCGATGGCAAGCACTGGCCGGGCTGGTCACCGACCTGGATGCTCGGCCATCGTATCGGGGGAAAACGGCTCGGTATCATCGGCATGGGCCGCATCGGCCAGGCGGTGGCGCGCCGGGCGCGCGCGTTCGGCCTGCAGATTCACTATCACAACCGCCGCCCCGTCGCGCCGCGCATCGCCGACGAATTGGGCGCGACCTATTGGGAGAGCCTCGACCAGATGCTGGCACGGATGGACATCATCTCGGTGAACTGTCCGCACACGCCCGCCACGTTTCATTTGCTCTCGGCGCGGCGGCTGAAACTGATCCGCAAGGACGCCTATATCGTCAACACCGCGCGCGGCGAGGTGATCGACGAGGAGACCTTGATCAAGCTGATCGAAACCGGCGAGATCGCCGGCGCCGGCCTCGACGTGTTCGAGCACGAGCCCGCGGTCAATCCGAAACTGGTGCGGCTCGCCAAGGCCGGCAAGGTCGCACTCTTGCCGCATATGGGCTCGGCCACCATCGAGGGCCGCGTCGAGATGGGCGAGAAGGTGATCATCAACATCAAGACCTTCCTCGACAACCACAAGCCGCCGGACCGCGTGCTGCCAAGCATGTTGTGAGTGGTGACGGAAGTGACGTGTCCCGGACGCGGTGCAGCGTTCTTCACGCTGCTCCGCAGAGCCGGGACCCATATGTGGACGAGCGAGATGGACCCCGGATCAGCAGCGCATCGCGAAAGTGCGCTGCGCAGCATCCGGGGCACACCTCACGCTCACCGATGCCCGCTCAAATCGGTGATCCCGGGCTTGTCGCCGTTCAGCGGATTTGCCGGATCGCGTACATAACGTAGCGTCTCGAACCGCATCGCGCGCGCGTCCACCATCAACAACCGTCCGACCAGGCCCTCGCCGAAACCGACGATTTCACGGATCGCCTCCAGCGCCATCATCGATCCCAACACGCCGGCCAACGCGCCCATGACGCCCGCCTCTGCGCAGGCCGGCACCGTGCCCGGCGGCGGCGGTTCGGGAAACAAACAGCGATAGGTCGGGTTGAACTCGCCTTTGGCGTTTTTCTCATGCGCGCGGATCGTGGTCAGCGAGCCGTCGAACATGCCGAGCGCGGCCGTGATCAGCGGCTTTCGGCTAAGGAAACACGCGTCCGAAACGAGGTAGCGGGTTTCGAAATTGTCGGATCCGTCGAGCACGAGATCGTAAGCGCCGATCAGCGCCATGGCATTGCCGGCGTCGAGCCGCACGGCGTGCGCCGCAAACCTGACGTGCGGATTAAGCGCCTGAATTCGCTCCGCCGCGGTGTCGACCTTGCGGCGACCGACATCCGGCGTGGTGTGAATGATTTGGCGCTGGAGATTGGACAGCGACACGACGTCGTCATCGACAACGCCGAGCGTGCCGATACCGGCCGCGGCAAGATACATCAGCGCCGGCGCGCCGAGGCCACCGGCGCCCACCACCAGCACGGCAGCTTGCTTCAAAGCGGCCTGGCCCGGGCCGCCGACTTCGCGCAGCACGATATGGCGGGCGTAGCGTTCGAGCTCCTCGGCACTCAGCATTTGCGGGTCTTATCCTTCGCTCTCGTATTGCTACCAAGCAGATGTGTCTATTTGCGGCGCCTTCAATGGAGCCGAAATGTCATGAGATCGATGCTGACATACGCAAGACAAAATCACTTCTGACATTTCGGGCACCAGAACGTCGAGCGCCCGTTCTGGGTGAAGCGCCGCACAATGCCGCTGCAGCCGGGAGTTTGGCACCTCTCGCTTTCGCGGTCGTACACCTGGAACGAGTGTTGGAAATAACCAAGCTCGCCGGTGGTCTGGCGATGATCGCGCAGCGAGGAGCCGCCGGCCTTGATCGCCTGATTGAGCACGTCATGTATGGCCGTGACCAGACGCAGGGCATGCTCGGTCGGCTCGCCCCCGGCAACGCCCTTGCGCGGTACGGCCTTGGTCGCGAGCGTCGCCGCCAATCGTCGCGGCGACAGATGCGAACGATAAAGCGCCTCGCAGACATAGATGTTGCCAAGCCCTGCGACCACGCGCTGGTCGAGCAGCGCGGCCTTCAGGCTGGTCTTTTTGTTCGCACAGGCGCGCGCCAGCATTTTTGCGTCGAATTCGTTGCCGAGCGGTTCGGGACCGAGGTCTCTGAGCAGGGGCTCGTCGTCGAGGGCCTTGCGGGCGATGATCTTCATGTAACCGAAGCGGCGGGGGTCGTTGAAGATGACGGCGGCGCCCGACGACATATGGAACACCACGTGGTCATGCGCGCGATCTTCCTGACGGGGGTGATGGAATTGGCCCGGCGCCTTTTGTTCGTCGACCGTGACGACACGGAACGAGCCGGACATGCCCAGATGCATCAAAAGTACGTCGCCGGAAGCCAGGTCCACCATCAGGTATTTGGCGCGCCGGCCCAGACCCATCACGGTCTGATCGGTCAGCCGGGCGGCAAAATCCTTTTGGAAAGGAAACCGCAGGTCTTTGCGCCGCACTTCCGCTTTCACAATTTTTGACCCCTCCATCGCCGGCTGCAGGCCGCGGCGGACGGTTTCGACTTCAGGTAATTCGGGCATGGATCGGCATTCACCTTGAGAGATCGACGTGATAGCGCCATTGCGGCAGGCGCGCTATGGTCGGGCATTGGAGAAAAGTTGATGGATCGGCCCGACCAAACCACCCATTTTGGCTTCAAGGACGTGCCCCTGGGCGACAAGCAGACGCTGGTGAACGACGTGTTCCACAGCGTGGCATCCCGTTACGACCTGATGAACGATCTGATGTCCGCGGGCCTGCATCGGGTCTGGAAAGAGGCGATGATCACCGCACTCAACCCGCCGCGCGCCGATCCGCCGTTTGCGCTGCTCGACGTCGCCGGCGGCACCGGCGACATTGCCTTTCGTGCCGCCAAGGCGGCAGGCCGGGGTTTTCGGGCGACCGTCTGCGACATCAATTCCGACATGCTCGCCGTCGGCCGCGCGCGCGCCGCCGCGCAACATCTCGACGACCGGGTATCGTTTGTGGAAGGCAATGCCGAGGCGCTGGCGTTTCCTGATCGCAGTTTCGACGCCTATACCATCGCGTTCGGCATCCGCAATGTGCCGCGAATCGATCGCGCCTTGAGCGAAGCGTTCCGCGTGCTCAAACCCGGCAGCCGCTTTTTGTGCCTGGAATTTTCTACCGTGGACGTGCCCGGCCTCGATCGGCTTTATGATTTCTTTTCGTTCAATGTGATCCCGCCGCTCGGTCAGATCGTGACCGGCGATGCCGAATCCTATCGCTATCTCGTGGAATCGATTCGCCAGTTTCCCAGGCCGGCCGCGTTCGCCGAAATGATCGGCGGCGCCGGCTTTTCCCGCGTCAATTGGCAAAGCCTCTCGGGCGGCATCGTGGCATTGCATTCGGGCTGGCGTTTGTGATTTCTGCATTTACTCACATCATCCGGCTTGCACGTGCCGGTTTCGTGTTCGCGCGCGAAGGCGTGTTTGGCGTCGTCGATCCGAGCCTGGTGCCGCCGCCCGGACAGCTCGCACTTCGCATCGCGCGATTGATCGAGCGCCGAGGTGCCAAATCCAGCACACGCCTCTCGCGTGCGCTAACGAGGTTGGGGCCGGCCTATCTCAAGCTTGGACAATTTCTCGCGACCAGACCCGACGTGGTCGGGGTCGCGATGGCGCGCGATCTGGAAAGCCTGCAGGACCGCCTGCCGCCGTTCTCACAGATCGAGGCCGAAGCCGTGATCGCGCAATCGCTGGAACGCCCCGTCGCACAGGCGTTTGTGAGCCTCGGCCCGGCGGTTGCGGCCGCCTCGATCGCGCAAGTGCATCGTGGGGAAACCGAGCGCAATGGCGTGCGCAAATCGGTTGCGGTGAAGGTGCTGCGGCCCGACGTCGGCGCGCGTTTCCGCCGTGACCTCGCCGATTTTTTCTTTGTCGCGCGCAAAGCCGAGGCCTATTCGGCGGAAGCGCGGCGGCTGCGGCTGATCGAAGTCATCAATACGATGTCACGCTCGGTGGCGATGGAGATGGATCTGCGGCTGGAGGCCGCCGCGCTGTCGGAGATGGCCGAAAACACAAACGACGATCCGGACTTTCGCGTGCCCGCCGTCGATTGGGATCGCACCACGCATAATGTGCTGACGATGGAATGGGTCGAAGGTATCGCACTCAGCGATCATGCGCGCCTCGAAGCGTCGCAGGTCGATCTGCCCGAGTTGGGCCGCAAGGTGATCCAAAGCTTCCTGCGCCACGCGCTGCGCGACGGCTTCTTTCACGCCGATATGCATCCGGGCAATCTGTTCCTCGACGAGGCCGGCCGGCTCGTCGCGGTCGATTTCGGTATCATGGGCCGGCTCGGCATGAAGGAGCGGCGCTTCCTGGCCGAGATTTTATTGGGCTTCATCACACGCGATTATCGCCGCGTTGCCGAGGTGCATTTCGAGGCCGGCTACGTGCCCGCCCATCACTCGGTTGAAAATTTCGCGCAAGCAATCCGCGCCATCGGCGAACCGATCCATAACCGCACCGCCGAAGAGATTTCGATGGCGAAGCTGTTGGCGCTTCTGCTCGAGGTCACCGGCTTGTTCGACATGCGGACCCGCCCCGAACTGATCTTGTTGCAAAAGACCATGGTGGTGGTGGAAGGCGTGGCGCGCGGCTTCGACCCGAAACTCGACATCTGGACGGTCGCCGATCCCGTGGTTCGCGAATGGATCGAGCGCAATCTCGGCCCGGTGGGACGCATTCAGGGCGCGATGTCCGGCGCCGGTGAACTCGGCCGCGTGCTGACGAGCCTGCCGTCGATCGCCTCGCGATCGATGGCAGTGCTGGAGCAGTTGGAAACCATGACCCGGGAAGGGCTCACGCTGGCGCCCGAGACGATCGCGGCAATCGGCCGAACCGAGGCCCGCAACAGCCGTTGGCGCACGCTGGCGCTCTGGATCATCGCGCTGACATTTATCGGGATTTGGGTGGCCGTCCGACAGTTGTGATTGCAATGCATGCGTAATGTGCTAGCATTGCTAGCAACTCGGAGACGCCAATGGCGAACCTGACGATCCGCAAGCTCGACGATGCCATCCGGGACGAGTTGCGGCTGCGCGCCGCCCGGAACGGCCGCTCGGTTGAAGACGAGGTGCGGGTGATCCTGCGGGAAGCCTCGCAGCAGAGCCCCTCCGTCGCCGCCGCAGGTTCGCAAGCGGCCCCGCAACGCCCCGCAATTGAGCCACACAGCCCTTTCGCCGCCGGCCTGCCGCGGGTCACCCTGATCATCGGCGGCGGGATTGCCGCCTATAAGGCACTCGATCTGATCCGGCGGATGAAGGAGCGGCATATGCACGTGCGCTGCGTCTTGACCAGGGCGGCGCAGCAATTCGTGACGCCGCTTGCCGCCGGCGCCTTGTCGCACGAGCGCTGCTATACGGACCTTTTCGATCCCGAGAGCGAGTTCGACGCCGGCCACATCCGTCTCGCCCGTGAAGCCGATTTGATCGTGGTGGCGCCAGCGACCGCCGACCTGATGGCGAAGATGGCACAAGGTCATGCCGACGACCTCGCCAGCGCTATTTTGCTCGCGACCAACCGGCCGATCCTGCTGGCGCCGGCGATGAACCCGTTGATGTGGAGCCATGCCGCAACCCGCCGCAACGTCGCCCAGCTCGAACGCGACGGCGTCGCCATGGTCGGACCCAATGCCGGCGAAATGGCCGAGGCCGGTGAAGCCGGTGTCGGCCGAATGGCGGAGCCTCTGGAAATCGCTTCCGCCGCCGAGCGTTTTTTGCGCCCGCCCCATCCCCGCTCCCTCGCCGGCAAGCGCGTTCTGATTACCGCGGGGCCAACGCATGAGCCGATCGATCCGGTGCGCTACATCGCCAACCGTTCCTCCGGCAAACAGGGTTATGCTATCGCGGCCGCCGCCCAAGCCGCCGGCGCGGACGTCACCCTGATCTCGGGGCCGGTCGAGTTGAACGAACCTCCCGGTGTCACCGTCAAGCACGTGGAATCCGCCCGCGAGATGCTGCACCGGGTCGAAGCCGCGCTGCCGGTGGACATCGCGATCTTCGCCGCCGCGGTCGCCGACTGGCGCGTCGCCCAGGAAGGCGAGCAAAAATTGAAAAAGACCTCGGCGGCCGTGCCGCCGCTGCAACTTGTCGAGAATCCCGACATCCTGGCGACGATCTCGAAACTGCATGACAAGCGGCCCCGCCTGGTGATCGGCTTCGCCGCGGAGACCGAAAATCTGATCGACAACGCCAAAACGAAACTCGCGCGCAAAGGCTGCGACTGGATCGTCGCCAACGACGTCTCGCCGGCGACCGGCGTGATGGGCGGCGATCGCAACACCATCCATCTCTTGAGCCGCGACGGAGGCGAGACCGCCGCCGACGTCAAGATCGAATCCTGGCCGGCGATGACCAAGGAACAGGTCGCCGCGGCCTTGGTGGCGCGCATCGCCAAAACCGTCGAGAAAACCTCGTGAGCGCCGTCAAGATCGATATCCGGCAATTGCCGCACGGCGAAGGGCTGGCATTACCGACCTATCAGAGCGAGCACGCCGCGGGGCTCGACCTGCTCGCCGCCGTGGCGGAGGATTCTCCGCTCGTTCTTTCGCCCGGACAGCGGGCGCTGGTGCCGACCGGGCTCATGATCGCGCTCCCACCCGGTTATGAGGCGCAGGTCCGACCGCGCTCGGGCCTCGCCTCGAAGCATGGCATCACCGTGCTGAATGCGCCGGGCACCATCGACGCCGATTATCGCGGCGAGGTCGGCGTGCTCCTGATCAACCATGGCGATGTGCCGTTCCCGATCCGGCGCGGCGAGCGGATCGCACAGATGGTGATTGCGGCCGTGGCCCATGTGGAGCTGGTTGCCGCAACGTCGCTCTCCGCGACCGAGCGCGGCAGTGGCGGGTTCGGCTCGACCGGGCGCTAGGTCGAGCGGCCTTTCCCGCAACAATACGTCGGCAAAAATACCGTCGGCAAAAGTTAACCCTGCATTTTTTCTTGATGCGGCCTACGTTCACGATCTGGACTCTTACCGGCTGACTCCCCTTGGAGATATTGTCATTCGATTCGCGAACGGCGTTCGGCGGACCGTCACCGCACGCCGGGCGCAAAGTCGCGCGGTTTGGGGCAAAGCATGTCGGGCGTGATCGGGGCGGTACGTCGGATCCTGCTGTCGTGCACATCATTGGCGCACCACGGCCCGATCGTCCTTGGCGCCACGCTGAGCTCGGTTGCCCCGGCCCGAGCCGACGGGTTACCGCCGCTGGACGCGATCGCAACCCTGTTCGAATTCAACCGCCAGGAAATCGCGGTACTGACAACGGCGCTGGCACTGCTCGGCTTTTCGGTGATGGCGGCGATCCTGCTGATGCGCGCGCGGGCGCGCGCGGCAAGCAATGAGGCACGGCTGCGTTCGGATATTCAGGCCCTGCAAGCCGAGGCCGACCGCTACCGCGCGCTCCTGTTCGCCGAGCCCCAGATTTTGATCTCATGGGCTGCGGGCGACAATCGCCCGCAGATCGCCGGCGATATTTCGCTTTTTATGCCGCCCGATTCGCGGGACCATCACCCGCAGCGCATCCTTGCCTTTGGCACCTGGCTGCCGCCGGAGCCCGCGCGGCAGATCGATCATGCGGTCGACGCGCTGCGCGAAGCCGGCGAGGGGTTTTTGCTCAATCTCACGACGTCGAACGGGTTAGCCATCGAAGCGATCGGCCGCGCGATCGGCGGCCAAGCCATTGTGCGGATTCGCGAACTCAGCGGCTTGCGCAAGGAGCTGGCCGAAACGAACCTCCGGCACAAGGCGCTTTCGGAAGAAGCCGAGATGCTGCGCGGATTCGCAACCGCCGCGCCTTGGCCGATCTGGGCCAAACGCGCCGAGGGCGGCCTGAGCTACGCCAATCCTGCCTATGCGCGAGCGACCGAGGCCGCGAGTGTCGCGGATGCGCTCGATCGCGACCTCGAACTGCTCGACAGCGCCGACCGCCGCGATTTGGAGCGCGCCTTGAATGGCACGACGGCCTATACCGCGCGGTTGCCGATCGTGGTCGGCGGCGAACGACGCATGTATGACGTGCATGCGCTCAATGTCGGCGATGGAAGCATCGGCATTGCCATTGACGCCTCTGAGGCCACCGCGCTGAGCGCCGCGTTGGTGCGGATGGCGGAGGCGCATCGGCGCACCCTCGATCAATTGTCGTCCGGCGTCGCGGTGTTCGACGGCCAACGGCGGCTCGCCTTCTACAACGATTCCTATCGGCGGCTGTGGGACCTGGACCGGGCGTTTCTCGACGGCAATCCCGAGGACTCGATCGTCCTCGATCGGCTCCGCGCCGCGCGAAAACTCCCCGAGCAGCCGGATTTTCGGGCCTGGAAGGCAAAGCTGCACGAGGCCTACCGCGCCATCGAGCCCGAAAAGGACACCTGGTACCTGCCCGACGGACGCGCGGTGAGCGTCGTGACCACGCCCAATCCAGAAGGCGGCGTCACCTATCTGTTCGACGACGTCACCGAAGCCCTCGACCTCGCCCGGCGGTTCGACGGCCTGATCCGGGTCCAGCGCGAAACGCTCGACAATCTCGCCGAGGCCGTCGCCGTGTTCGGCAGCAATGGCCGCGCGCAATTGTTCAACCCCGCCTTCGCCAAAATGTGGAAGCTGTCGGCTGAGGCAATGGGCGGGCAGCCTCATATCGAGACGGTGGAGGCCTGGTGCAAACCGTTGTTCGACGAGGCGCCGATATGGCGGACGCTCCGCGAAGCGATTACATCGATCGAGAACCGGGTCGAAGTGCCGCTGAAGCTGGAGCGAAAGGATGGCAGCGTACTGGACTGCATGGTTATGCCGCTGCCGGACGGCGCCACCATGCTGACCTTCCAGGACATCACCGATACCGAAAATGTCGAGCGTGCGCTGCGCGAGCGCAATGACGCGCTCGAGGCCGCCGATCGGATGAAGATCGATTTTGTCCACCACGTGTCTTACGAACTACGCTCGCCACTCACCACGATCGTCGGCTTTGCGCACTTCCTGAGCGATCCGTCCACCGGACCGCTCACGGCGAAACAGGCTGAGTATCTCGACTACGTGACCAAATCGACCAATGCGCTGCTCGCGCTCACCGACAACATTCTCGACCTGGCGACGATCGACGCCGGTGCCATGAGGCTTGAACTCGGCCCTGTCGATATTGAAAAAGCCATCGAGGCGGCCGCCGAAGGCATCCAGGACCGGCTCGCAACCGACCGCATCGAGCTCAAGCTCGACGTCGATCCCAATATCGGGAACTTCGTCGGCGACGAACGTCGCGTGGTGCAGGTGCTGTATAATCTGTTGGCGAACGCCGTCAGCTTTTCGCCGCGGGACACGACCGTCGGCTTGAGCGCCAGGCGAACCGAACACAGCGTCATCTTCACCGTGAAGGATTCCGGTCCGGGGATTTCTCCGGGCGTCAAGGACAGAGTGTTCGACTGGTTCGAGAGTCATTCCCACGGTTCGCGGCGAAGCGGCGCCGGGCTCGGCCTGCCCTTGGTCAAATCGTTCGTCGAACTGCACGGAGGCAAGGTGCGCGTCGATTCGATCGTCGGCAGGGGCACGACCGTCACCTGCGACTTTCCGATCGATCAGACGGCGCATCGCAGCGCCGCGGAATGAACGGTCCCGTCGCCTTCTCGGTTGCGTTATCGAACGAAACGGCGACGGCGCAGCTGATGGCCGATCTTGCGTTGCTGATCGGACCCGGCGACGCCATCACGCTTTCCGGCGATCTCGGCGCCGGCAAAACCGCCGCCGCCCGCGCCATGATCCGATACCTCGCCGGCGACGACACAATCGAAGTCCCAAGCCCGACCTTCACGCTCGCGCAAAGCTACGACCTGCCGGCATTTCCGCTGGTTCATGCCGATCTTTACCGCATCAACGACGCATCCGAGCTGGAAGAGATCGGCCTGTCGCCCTTGCCGGAAGGCACGGTGGCCTTGATCGAATGGCCGGAGCGCGCTCCAGACGCGCTTCCGCGCGACCGAATCGATGTCGCGCTCAGTCATCGTCCGGCATTGGGATCGACCGCCCGCGCCGCGGAGATCACCGGCTACGGAAAAGCGGCGGCGCAAGTGGCGCGGCTCAAGGCGTTGCGGTATTTTCTCGACAGCGCGGGCTTTGCCGACGCCAAACGCCAGCGCATGGCGGGCGACGCGTCCATCCGCTCCTACGCACGATTGATCCGTGACGACGGCGTGGTCATCCTGATGAACTCGCCGCAACGTCCCGACGGACCGGCAATCTATGACGGCAAATCATACAGCGCCGCGGTGCATCTGGCCGAGGACGTCACGCCGTTTGTCGCCATCGCTGGCGCTTTGCGCGAGCGCGGCTTTTCGGCGCCCGCAACCCGTCACGCCGACCTCGACGCCGGATTTTTGATCACGGAGGATTTCGGCAGCGCGGGTTTTATCGAAGGTGACCCGCCCGCACCGATCGCGGCGCGTTATCAGGCGGCGACCGACGTGCTGGCGGCACTGCACCGCGAACCGTTGCCGGAAATTCTTCACTTAACGCCGCAGACCACCTACGCCCTGCCCAGCTTCGACACCGACGCGTTGCTGACCGAGGTCGGGTTGATGCTCGAATGGTACTTGCCGGACCGCGGGGTTGAACCGACCAACAACATGCGCGCCGAATTCGTCATGATGTGGCGCGATTTGCTTAGCACGCCTGCCGCGGCCGCCAAGACCTGGGTGCTGCGGGATTTTCATTCCCCCAATCTGATCTGGCTCGAGCAGCGCGAGGGCCTCGCGCAAGTGGGCATCATCGACTTCCAGGACGCGGTGCTCGGACCGGCTGCTTACGATCTGGTGTCACTGTTACAGGATGCGCGGATCGATGTGCCCGAAGAACTCGAACTGGCGCTGCTGACGCGCTACATCAAGGCGCGGCGCGCGTCCGACGAGACGTTCGATCCCGCCAATTTCGCCGAGCTTTACGCCATCATGTCGGCGCAGCGTAATACCCGGCTGCTCGGCACCTTTGCCCGGCTCAACCGCCGCGACGGCAAGCCGCAATATCTCCGCCACCAGCCCCGGATCTGGACCTATCTCAACCGCTCGCTGGCTCACCCTGCCTTGTCGCGTTTTCGCGACTGGTATGCCGCCAACGTCCCGCCGCCGGTTCCCTGAGCGCATTCTTTACCTCTTCTTAGCCAACCCTCCCCTAATCTGGTTGCGAATTCCCGCGCGTAAGCGCGGGGCGCGCGATTGCTTGACGGCAAGGACGATAGGAGGGGACCGCCATGGTTGCAGAACGGCAAAAGGGCGAGCGCGTCGTCTTCGAACGCGGCTTCCGCGCCCATATGATGGGAATCGACGGGACGTGGCGGCGTGATTGCATCATGGAGGATGTCTCCGAAACCGGCGCCAAGCTCACGGTCGAGGGTTCCGTCGAGGGATTGCACCTGAAGGAGTTTTTCCTGCTGCTTTCCTCCACCGGCCTCGCCTACCGCCGCTGTGAATTGTCCTGGGTCAACGGCGATCAAATCGGCGTCAACTTCCTCAAAACCGGCGACAAGAAGAAAAAGGCAGCGCGGCGCGGTTCGGCGCAACCTGCCGAGGTCTGAAGCCGCATCGTTGCCGTCGTCGTATGGCCGTCATATCGAACGAATATGGCGGTCAGCCATCGATGCGCCTCCGCAGGCCCCGTGATATGATTCGCGAGCGTTAAACAGCGGTTCCGAGAACTTCCGACGAGAACTTCCGAAATGTCCGTCAACCCTGCGAAAGCCATGGTCCTCGCTGCTGGCCTTGGCGTGCGCATGCGTCCTTTGACGGACAACATGCCAAAACCCCTGGTGCAGGTGGCGGGCCGTGCGTTGCTCGACCATGTGCTCGACAAACTCGGCGCCGCTGGCGTGAGCGAAGCGATCGTCAACGTGCACTATTTGCCCGACCAGATCATCGATCACGTTGGCTCGCGCAAACGACCCCGCGTGGTCATATCGGATGAACGAGATAAAGTGCTGGGCACCGGCGGTGGCGTGGTCAAGGCGCTGCCTTTGCTCGGCGATGCGCCGTTCTTTCACGTCAATGCGGACACGATGTGGATCGATGGCGTGCGGCCCAATCTGACGCGGCTGGCCGAGGTGTTCGACCCCGCGCGCATGGACATCCTGCTTCTGATGGCGCCGACGACCAGCAGCATCGGTTATGGCGGCAGTGGCGATTACGCCATGCTGCCCGACGGCACGCTCCGCAAGCGCAAGGAACATCAGGTGGTCCCGTTCGTCTATGCGGGCGTTGCGGTGATGTCGCCGTCAATCTTCGCCGACGCGCCCGCGGGCGAATTTTCACTGACGAAAATGTTCGACCGCGCCAACGAGCAGGAGCGGCTGTTCGGCCTGCGGCTTGACGGCGTGTGGATGCATGTAGGTACCCCCGACGCGGTGCAGGCGGCGGAAGAGGCTTTTCTCGCGAGCGTGGCATAAGCCACCCTTTTGCCATTCCGGCAGTGACGGCGCCGGTCCCACGACTCCCTCCCCACGGTCGCCCATGCCATGATGACCCCTGACCTTCGAATCAGGAAGCCCATGCGCGTTTTCAGCGTTCCCGTCTCCGTGCCGTTCCTGCGCACCGTCATCGCCGCTTTGGTCGATGGCCGACTGGTCGATGGTTTCAGCGCCCGCACAGATCCGGCGAAATTGGCCGAGGCGACGCTTTATCTGCCCACCCGGCGCGCCGGACGCATGGCGCGGGAAATCTTTCTCGAAGAGTTGAAGGCCGACGCGGTGGTGCTGCCGCGCATCGTCGCGCTCGGCGACATCGACGAAGACGAGCTCGCTTTCACGGAAGAAGCCGAATCTTATGGCGGTGCGGCGCCGCTGGAGATTCCACCGAGGCTTGGCGAAATCGAGCGCAGGCTCACTTTGGCAAGACTGGTCGCGGCCTGGGCGAAGAGTCCGGTCTCGGCACCGCTTGTGGTCGGCGGCCCAGCCTCGACGCTTGCGCTGGCCGCCGATCTGGCGCGCCTGATGGACGACATGGTCACCCGTGGCGTCGGTTGGGAATCGCTCGACGGGCTGGTGCCGGATCAGCTCGACAAATATTGGCAGCACTCGCTCGAATTCCTTCACATCGCACGACAGGCATGGCCGGCGCATCTTGAGGAAATCGGGAAAATCGAGCCGGCTGCGCGACGCGACCTCCTGATCGAGGCGGAAGCCAAGCGCCTGACCGCGCAACCTGACGGTCCGGTGATCGCGGCGGGCTCCACGGGATCGATGCCGGCAACCGCGAAATTTCTCCACGCCGTTGGCGCGCTTGCCCAAGGCGCGGTGGTGCTGCCGGGGCTCGATACCGATCTCGACGACGAGGCGTGGCAATCGATCGGCGGCGTGCGCGACGCGCGAGGCAAGTTCACCACGCCTCCTACTTCGAACCATCCGCAATTCGCGATGCACGCCCTGCTCCAACGATTTGGGATCAAGCGCCGTGATGTCGTCACCCTTCGCGAACCGGTGCAACGCGGCCGCGACGTGTTGGTCTCCGAGGCGATGCGGCCTTCGAATGCGACCGCGCAGTGGCATCGACGGCTCGCCGAGCCCGAGATCGCCGAGAAGATCGCAGGCGGGATGACCGATCTCGCCGTCATCGCGGCCGCAAATCCGGAGATGGAGGCGCTTGCGATCGCGGTCGCAATGCGCGAGGCGCGGCATCTGAACAAATCGGCGGCTCTGGTGACGCCGGACCGCGCGTTGGCGCGGCGCGTGATGGCGGCGCTCGGCCGCTGGAATCTCGCCTTCGACGATTCCGGCGGTGACGCGCTGATGGACACGCCTGCGGGAATTTTCGCTCGGCTAGCCGCGGAAGCCGTCGCAAAGCGGCTAGAGCCGCCGACATTGCTGGCGCTTTTGAAACATCCGCTGTGCCGGCTGGGCGGCGCGAAAGGCGCATTTAAGGACGCGATCGAGGCGCTCGAACTGGCCCTCTTGCGCGGGACGCGGCCATCGGGAGGAACCAGCGGGCTGGCGCGAGACTTCGCGCGCTTTCGCAGTGAGCTTATCAAGCTTCGGAGCGGTGAGACGTCCTCGCTTCATGTCTCCGAGCCAAGGGCTCGGCTTAGCGACGAAGAACTCGATCGCGCGCAACGGGTGATCGAAATTTTGCAGGCGGCACTTTCTCCGCTTGAAAATCTTGCCCCATCGACAACGTATGACTTTACCGAACTCGCGGCGCGGCATCGTAACGTCCTGATCGAGCTGTCGCGCGACGTGCATGATGTCGCGCTTGTCTTCGAGGGCCGTCAGGGAACGGCATTGGCCTCGGCGTTCGATGAACTGCACGGCGAGAAGCCGCAAAGCGGCCTGATGGTCGAACTCGACGATTATCCGGAAGTATTTCAGACCGCCTTTGCCGACCGTATGGTGCGGCGGGGCGAGACGGCCGGCATTCATTTGAAAATCTATGGTCCGTTGGAAGCGCGGCTGACGCAATCCGACCGCGTCATCGTTGGTGGGTTGGTCGAGGGCGTATGGCCGCCGGCGCCGCGCGTCGACCCATGGCTGAGCCGGCCGATGCGGCACGAACTCGGTCTCGATCTCCCCGAGCGGCGTATCGGCCTTTCCGCGCACGACTTCGCCCAATTGCTCGGCGCCGACGAGGTCATCCTCACTTATGCGGCCAAGGTGGGTGGCGCGCCCGCGGTGGCCTCGCGTTTCCTGCACCGGCTCGAAGCGGTGGCGGGCGAAGCGCGTTGGAACGCCGCGAAAGCCGCCGGCGAAAAATACGTTCGCTTCGCAAATGAACTTGATCGACCCGAGAAAATCACACCGATCGCGCAGCCTGCGCCAACGCCGCCGCCCGCGGCGCGCCCGTTGAAACTATCGGTGACCGCGATCGAGGACTGGCTGCGCGATCCCTACACGATCTACGCAAAATACATTCTCAAGCTTGCCCCGCTCGATCCGGTCGATATGCCGCTGTCGGCCGCCGACCGCGGCTCGGCGATCCACGAGGCGCTCGGCGAATTTACACAAACTTTCTCGGCGACACTCCCCGACGATCCCGCGGAAGCATTGCGCGGCATCGGCGCGAAATACTTCGCCTCCCTGATGGAGCGGCCGGAGGCAAGGGCGTTGTGGTGGCCGCGTTTCCTGCGCATCGCCACGTGGTTTGTGGATTGGGAAATCGCGCGCCGGGGAAATCTTGCGGGAATTGACGCCGAAATCCGAGGCGAAATTCCGATTCGCCTCGACAATGCGCGGACCTTCGTTTTGTCGGCCCGCGCCGATCGGATCGAACGCCGCCGCGACGGCACCTTTGCCATTCTCGACTACAAGACCGGGCAGCCGCCGACCGGCAAACAGGTGCGGATGGGGCTATCGCCGCAGCTCACGCTGGAAGCGGCCATCTTGAAGGAGGGCGGCTTCCAAGGCATTCCGGCGGGAAGTTCCGTCGGTGAACTGGCCTATATCCGGCTTTCCGGCAACAACCCGCCGGGCGAGCACAAATCGCTGGAGCTGAAGATCAACAAAAGCGATGCGCCGCAATCGCCCGATGTCGCAGCCCTTGAGGCGCGAAGGAAGCTCGAAGCCTTGATCCTGGCGTTCGAGAACGAAGCGCAAGCCTATACTTCGCTCAATCTGTCGATGTGGTCGAACCGCTACGGCACTTATGACGATCTCGCCCGCATCAAGGAATGGTCCGCGGCCGGCGGCCTGGGGCTGGAGGAATGGTGAAGCTGCCGCGTCCCATTCCCTCCGCGGTCCGAGCCGCCCAGGCGCGCGCTTCCGACCCCGCCGCCTCGGCCTTCGTCTCGGCCAATGCCGGCTCGGGTAAGACCCATGTGCTGGTGCAGCGGGTGATACGCTTGCTGCTCGACGGCGTTTCGCCGGAGAAAATCCTCTGCATCACCTTCACCAAGGCTGCGGCCGCCAACATGGCCGAGCGGGTGTTCTCCACCCTCGGCCATTGGGTCGCACTCGACGACGCCGCACTCGATGCCGCGATTGTCGAAGCCGGTATCGCACGCCCCGATGCACGCTTAAGGATGGCCGCCCGCAAGCTGTTCGCCGGCGCGCTCGAAACGCCCGGCGGCTTGAAAGTACAGACCATCCACGCGCTCTGCACGCGACTGCTGCAGCAATTTCCGTTCGAGGCCAACGTGCCGGCGCGCTTCACCGTGCTCGACGAGCGCGACCAGAACGAGATGATGGAGCGCGCCAATCTCGCCGTGCTGCTCGAGGCCGCGCGAAATCCTGATAGCGCGGCCGGCCGCGCGCTCAACATCGCGATGGCGAGCGCGGCCGACGTCACCTTCAAGGACGTGGTGCGGGAGGCATGCCTGAGCCGCGATCATTTCATGGCGTGGACCGATCGGGCCGGCAGCGCCGAAGCCGCGGCCGTACAGATGGCGGCGGCCCTTGGCCTCACACCCCAAGACCGCATCGAAAAGGTCGAACGCGACATCGTCGGCGGGCCGTATTTGCCGAGAACGCGGTGGAAGGAAGTAGCCACCATTCTTGATACCGGCAGCAAATCCGATTGCGACCAGGCAGCCCGGCTGCGCGAGGCGCTGGTGTTTACGGGAAGCGCGCAAGTCGACGAATATCTTGGCATCTTCCTTACCGACGAACGCACGGCGCGCAAAACGCTGCTAACCAAGAAATTCGCCGACAAAAATCCAGCCATTGCGGGCTTGTTCGACGCGGAAAGCCGTCGTCTCGAACTCCTGATCGAGCGGCGGCGCGCGGTGACGATCCGCGACCGGACCGAGGCGCTGCTTGCGATCGCAACCGCCGCGGCGGCGAATTATCGCCGCGAGAAGCAGGCGCGCGGCCTGCTCGACTACGACGACTTGATCGACAAAACACTTGAAATGCTGGATCGGGTCTCCTCCGGCTGGGTCCATTACAAGCTCGACCGCGGCGTGGATCACGTGTTGATCGACGAGGCGCAGGATACCAGCCCGCGGCAATGGGAGATCGTCGCCCATATCATTTCCGAATTCACCTCCGGCGAGGGCGCGCGCGACGGCGTCACGCGCACGATCTTCGCGGTCGGCGACGAGAAGCAGTCGATCTTTTCGTTTCAGGGTGCGGCGCCGCATGAATTCGACAGCCGCCGGAGGGGGCTTGCGAAAAAATTTCAGGATGCCGGACTGAAATTCGATCCGGTCTCGTTCACCTATTCGTTTCGCTCGGGCGAGGCGATCCTGAAATCGGTCGATCACGTGTTTCGCGACGAGACGATCTACCGCAGCATTCATTCCGCCGATATCGGCTATCCAATCCATCATTCTCTCTCCGACGCCGGGCCGAGCCTGATCGATCTCTGGGAGTTGCAGCAGCCGGACGCGAAACAAGACATCGAAGGCTGGCGCGCGCCCTTTGACGGCATGTCGCAGACGAGCCCCGAGGTGAAGCTCGCCCGGCGCATCCAGGCCGAGATCAAGTCGTTGATCGAGAGCGGCACCATGACGGGGCATATCGGCGATCGCCGACCGCTTCGCTATGGCGACATGCTGGTGCTGGTGCGGCGGCGCGGCAACGCCTTCGACGCCGTGATCCAGGCCCTCAAACACGCGGGCATTCCGGTTGCCGGTGCTGACCGGCTGAAATTGACCGAGCACATCGCGATCATCGACCTGATGAATCTCGCCGATGCGCTGTTGTTGCCGCAGGACGATCTCGCGCTCGCGGTGGCGCTGAAGAGCCCCCTGTTCGGGCTTGCCGAGGACGATTTGTTTGAATTGGCGTGGCAGCGCAAGGGATCGCTGCGGCAGGCGTTGAGCGATCACGCCGCGACCGACGATAAATTCAGGAACGCGCTGGAGCGCCTTGAAAAATACGAGCATCGCTTGGCCGCCGAAACACCGTTCGCGTTTTATGCGTGGGCACTCGGCGGAGACGGCGGCAGGAAGCGAATCCTCAAACGGCTGGGCCCCGAAGCCAACGACGCGCTCGACGAATTTCTCGAACTTGCTTTGGCCTATGAGCGCAAGGCCCCCGCCTCGCTGCAGGGCTTCATGGCCTGGCTGCGGACGGCCGACCTTGAAGTGAAACGCGACATGGAGATTTCCCGCGACGAAGTCCGCGTCATGACCGTGCATGGCGCCAAGGGGCTGGAAGCGCCGGTGGTTTTTCTGGTCGACACGACCTCGTCGCCCGCGGATACGCAGCGTCCCAAGCTCGTCAAGCTGCCGCAGGGGGTCGTGGTGTGGGCGGGCAAAAAGGCCGACGACCCCGCCGCCGTCGCGGCGGCCCGCGCGGCAATGCTTGGCGAGACCGAGGATGAATACCGCCGCCTGCTTTATGTGGCGATGACGCGGGCGGCCGGCCGCTTGGTCGTCGCCGGTTGCATGCCGGGCAACATGAATACGCTGCGCAAAAACTGCTGGTACGACCTGATCGACAAAGGTCTCGGTAGTTCCGGATTGCCGATGCAAATCGTCGACACGCCAGACGGCGCGGTGAAGCGCTATTGGCGGCCCGACGACGTGGCCGCACCGACCGGGATCACCGCGACTACAACGACGACCGCCCCAATCGAGTTGCCGCATTGGTTGCTCATGCCGGCCACACCGGAAGCTCCCGCTGACAGCCCGGTGCGGCCCTCGACGACGGCCGAGAGCGACGGCCGCAGGGTTCGCATCGGCGACTCCCTTGCGGCGCGCCGGCGCGCCTTGCAGATGGGCACGCTGGTGCACCGTCTGCTGCAATCGCTCCCCGATGTCTCACCCAAGCACCGCCAAGCCACGGCGCTGCGCTATCTCGCCCGCAACGCCGACGATTGGAGCGAGGGCGAGCGCGAGGGCCTCGTCGAACGCCTACTGGCCCTGATCGGGAATGCGCGCTTTGCGTCGGTGTTTGGCCCCGGTAGCCGCGCCGAAGTGTCGATCGTCGGGCGGCTGGATAGGCCCGGAAGGCCGCCCGCCTTGGTTTCGGGGCAAATCGACCGGCTGGTGGTGACTTCAAGCGAGGTCATCGTCGTCGATTACAAGACCGATCAGACGCCGCCGAAGCTCGCCGCCGAGGCGCCTTCGGCCTATCTCCGCCAGCTCGCGCTGTACCGGGAAGTGCTGAAGAAGCTTTATCCCAACCTGCCCGTCCGCGCGGCGTTACTTTGGACACAAACGCCTGAATTGATGGAAATTTCTACTCCCACGCTAGACGCGCAGATCGCATCCCTCATCTCAGCGTGACCACGCTTGACCCGGCAACGCCGCGTTCATAGGTTGTTTGCATGATCGAAGCGGCGATTCTTCTCTTCGCCGCGCTTTTCCCAAACCGAACGAGGTATTTCCATGGCCGTTGGCAAGGTTTCTGACGCCGATTTCGAAGCCGAAGTGCTCCAGGCGACCGGTCCGGTCGTGGTCGATTTCTGGGCCGAATGGTGCGGCCCCTGCCGCATGATCGCGCCCGCACTCGACGAGATCGCCGGCGCGATGGGCGACAAGGTCAAGATCGTGAAGCTGAACGTCGACGAGAGCCCGAAGACGGCCTCGAAATACGGCGTGATGTCGATCCCGACGCTGATGATCTTCAAAGGCGGCGAGATGGCTTCGCGTCAAGTCGGCGCCGCGCCGAAGCAGAAGCTGCAGCAATGGATTTCGACCGCGGTCTGACCGCTCGCGCGCATAATTATTTCTGAAAACGGCCGGCGAATATCCGGCCGTTTTGTTTTGACGCGTTTTCTTGACGCGAACCGGTATCCACCCCGGATCACGGTCCGGGGCAGGCTTTCGCTCGAAAACGCTCTGCTCTTATCCCGGCGGCGTCCCGTTGACCGCGAGTACATGGCCGGCGAGATAAAGCGAACCGGTGATGAGAATGCGCGGCGGTACTTCGTAGGCGAGCCGCGACAACGAGCGCAGCGCGGCTTCGACGGTGCTTGCGATTTCCACGCGCATGCCGAGGCTGCGTGCAGCATCCGCGAGCCGATCCGGCGGCATCGCGTTGTCCCGATTTGGAATCTCCACCGCGATGATGTGGCGCGTCAACCCCGCGAAGTTGGCGAGAAACGCGCCGGCATCCTTGTTGTCCATCATGCCGACGACGACCACAAGCGGCCGCGACACCCGTTCCTCAAGGTCGCCCAGAGCGGCGGCGGCGACGCGGCCGCCCTCGGCGTTATGTCCGCCGTCGAGCCAAATCTCGCTGGCGCGAGGGGCGTAATCGACCAACGCGCCCGAGGCCAGGCGCTGCATCCGCGCCGGCCATTCGGCGTTGACGATACCGGCCTCAAACGCCGCCGTGTCGATCTTAAACAAGTTCTGCTCGCGCAAGGTCGCAATCGCGAGGCCGGCATTGTCGAACTGATGCCGGCCGAACAGCCGAGGAGCCGCCAAATCCATCAGCCCGCGATCGTCCTGATAGACCAGCCGCCCGCGCTCGACATTGACGTGCCATTGTTGCCCCGCCGAATAGAGCGGTGCGTGCATGCGCTTGGCCTGGGCTTCGATCGCGGCCATCGCTTCGGGAAATTGCTCCGCGCAAACCGCCGGCACGGTGCGCTTGATGATGGCGGCCTTCTCCCGCGCGATCGCCATCAACGTATCCCCGAGAAAGTCGGTGTGATCCATGCTGATGGGCGCGATCACGCTCACCAGCGGCGCCTCGATCACGTTGGTGGCGTCACACCGCCCGCCGAGGCCAACCTCCAGCAACACGATGTCGGCTGGATGCTGCGCAAACAGACAAAACGCCGCCGCAGTTTCGATTTCAAAAATGGTGATGGGCGCGCCGGCATTGGCCCGCTCGCAACGCTCAAGCGTTGAACCTAATTCCTCGTCGTCGACCAGCACTCCACCCCCCGTCCGTCCGAGGCGGAAACATTCGTTGATTCGCACCAATGCGGGCGATGTATAAGCGTGGACGCGCAAGCCCGCCGCTTCCAGGATCGCGCGCAAGTAAGCGATCGTCGAACCTTTGCCGTTGGTGCCGGCGACGTGCACGACCGGCGGCAATTTGCGTTCGGGGTGGTCGAGCCGCTCCAGCAGCCGAAGCATCCGCGTCAGATCGAGATCGATCCGCTTGGGGTGGAGGCCGGAAAGCCGCGCCATCAATTCGCCGAGCGGCGGCGCTCGCTTGGCCGCGGGCGCGTTCACGCGTGGGGCGCGGCCGGCACCACATCCGCATTGGATATGGTCGGAGCCGAAATCGCCAGCTGTGGCGCGATCTTCGCGGCGGTCTCCATGGCGGGCGATTTCGTCAACAACCGGCAAAGCCGCGCCAACGTCGGCCGCAGATCGTGACGATGCACCACCATGTCGACCATGCCGTGGTCTTTCAGATATTCGGCGCGCTGAAAACCGTCCGGCAATTTCTCGCGGATGGTCTGTTCGATCACGCGCGCGCCGGCAAAGCCAATCAAGGCGCCGGGCTCGGCGATCTGCACGTCGCCGAGCATGGCATAAGAGGCGGTGACGCCGCCGGTGGTGGGATTGGTCAAGACCACGATATAGGGCTGCTTGGCCTCGCGCAGCATCTGTACGCCGACGGTGGTGCGCGGCATCTGCATCAGCGACAGAATGCCTTCCTGCATGCGGGCGCCGCCAGAAGCCGCGAACACGATGAAGGGCGATTTCTTTTCAACCGCCAGTTCGAGCCCGCGAACGATCGCTTCGCCGGCGGCCATGCCGAGCGAACCGCCCATGAAGTCGAAATCCTGCACCGCGACCACGGCGGCGGCACCCTCAAGCTTGCCGTAGCCGAGCTTGATGGCGTCGTTTAGCCCGGTCTTGGCGCGCGCATCCTTGATGCGATCGGCATAGCGGCGCTCGTCGCGGAATTTCAGCGGATCGGCGGTCACTTCGGGCAGCGCCACGTCGAACCAAGTCTCGTTGTCGAAGATCGATTTCAGCCGCGCCACCGCGCCCATGCGCATGTGGTAGTTCGAACCGGGAATGACGAACTGATTGGCCTCGACGTCCTTGTAGAATACGAGCTGCCCCGAATCGGGGCACTTGATCCACAAATTCTCCGGCGTCTCGCGGCGCAAGATACTGCGGATCTTCGGCCGGACGACATTGGTGAGCCAATTCATGTTTCGCTCCGAATTGCGACCGGGCGGTCCATCGCCTGATCCGCCAAAGATGCCCTTAAATATATGGCGGGCCGGACCGTGCCCGGCAAGCCGCCAATAGGGCCCTTCTCATCCACCAGCCCAATATGGTTATTCCGCAGCCTGCTTTGCGCCCCGCACGCCGAGCGCTAGTGCCGCCGCCAGATCGCGCACTGCGCCGACGGTTTTGGGCGTCGCCCGGCCGCCGCTATCGAGGCTTTCCCGCAACGTATCGACCAGCGCGGAACCCACCACCGCGCCATCGGCATTTTGCGCGATGGCGCGGGCCGCCTCGGGGGTACGGATGCCGAAGCCGACACACACCGGCAACTTGGTGTGCCGCTTGATGCGGGAGACAGCCTCACCGACCTTGGCGGAATCCGCACTCGCACTCCCGGTGATGCCGGTGACGGACACGTAATAGACAAAGCCCGAGGTATTTGCGAGCACCGCGGGCAGACGCTTGTCGTCGGTCGTCGGCGTCGCCAGGCGGATGAAATTCAACCCGGCCTTCATCGCCGGCAGGCACAATTCCGCATCTTCCTCCGGCGGCAGGTCGACGACGATCAACCCATCGACACCGGCGGATTTCGCGTCGGCCAGAAATCGATCGACGCCGTAGATGTAAATCGGATTGTAGTAGCCCATCAGCACCAGCGGCGTTGCGCCGTCACCGCTGCGAAACGCACGTACCATGTCGAGCGTCTTCTTCAACGTCATCCCGGCTTTCAAGGCGCGCAAGCCTGCCGCCTGGATCGCCGGACCGTCCGCCATCGGATCGGTGAAGGGCATTCCGATTTCGATGATATCCGCACCGGCCTCCGGCAGCGCCTTGATGATCTCGAGCGAGGTCGCGGGATCGGGATCGCCGGCCATCAGGAATGTGATGAAAGCGGAACGGCCTTGCTTCTTCAACTCAGCGAAACGTGCGTCGATACGGGTGGTCATGGTGCGGCATTCGCTGTGCTATACCTCTCCCCGATGGGGAGAGGTCGGCTGCGCAGCAGCCGGGTGAGGGGGATGGACAAGTTTAAGGCAAGAGCCCGAAGCCTTCGCTCGTCACAAACGAGCGCCGAGGCGAAGCTCTGGCAAGCGCTGCGTAATCGGCGGCTGGCGCGGTAGAAATTTCGCCGCCAGCGTTCGATCGACCGATGCGTTGTTGATTTTGTGACCCTGGATGGAAAACTGATCGTCGAGGTTGACGGCGTCACGCACTCCCAGCCGTCAGAACTAGCCAGGGACAAAGCCAGGCCTGATGTATTGGAAGCCTGCGGCTTCCACATTGTCCGCGTCTCGAATACAGACGTGTATGACAATCTTGAAGGCATTCTCGAAATGATCGAAGGCACGCTGCGATTTGATTGACGGGAAAGACCCCTCACCCGGCTGCTGCGCAGCCGACCTCTCCCCGCCGGGGAGAGGTGAAGAAAGCCGCGGCGCTCGAAAGTCACTTCTTCCCCCGCAAAATGTCTGCCACTTGCGGGATGTCCTTGTCGCCGCGGCCGGAGAGATTGACCACCATCAGATGATCCTTGGGACGCTTCGGCGCGAGTTCCATCACCTTGGCGATGGCATGCGCGGGCTCCAGCGCCGGAATGATGCCTTCCAGCCGCGAGAGCAATTGAAATGCCGCAAGCGCTTCTTCGTCGGTCGCGGATAAATATTTCACCCGGCCGGCTTCGTGCAGCCATGAATGCTCCGGCCCGATGCCGGGATAATCCAGCCCCGCCGAAATCGAATGCGCGTCCTGGATCTGGCCGTCGTCGTCCATCAGCAAATAAGTGCGGTTGCCGTGCAGCACGCCCGGCCGCCCGCCCGCGATCGACGCCGCATGCAACTGGGTGAGCCCGTGGCCCGCGGCCTCGACCCCCAAGATTTCGACATCGGGATCGTCGAGGAACGGATGAAACAGCCCCATCGCATTGGAGCCTCCGCCGATGCAGGCGATCAACGAGTCCGGCAACCGGCCTTCGGCCGCTTGCATCTGCGCACGAGTCTCGACGCCGATGACCGATTGGAAGTCGCGCACCATCATCGGATAGGGATGCGGGCCGGCGACGGTGCCGATGCAATAAAATGTGTTGTGCACGTTGGTGACCCAGTCGCGCAGCGCGTCGTTCATCGCGTCCTTCAACGTGCGCGAGCCGGATTGAACGGGGACGACCTTGGCGCCCAGCATTTCCATGCGGATCACATTGGGCTGCTGCCGCTCGACATCGACCGCGCCCATATAGACCACGCAGTCGAGCCCGAACCGCGCGCACAGCGTCGCGGTGGCGACGCCGTGCTGGCCGGCGCCGGTCTCGGCGATGATGCGCTTCTTGCCCATGCGCCGCGCCATCATGATCTGGCCGAGCACGTTGTTGACCTTGTGCGAGCCGGTATGATTCAGCTCCTCGCGCTTGAAATAGATCTTCGCCCCGCCGAGGTGCTCGGTCAGCCGTTCGGCGAGATAAAGCGGCGACGGCCGACCGACATAATCCTTGAGATAGCCGTTCATTTCCGCCTGAAACGCCGGGTCGGCCTTGGCTTTGGCGTAAGCCGCTTCCAGATCGAGGATCAGCGGCATCAGCGTTTCGGCGACAAAGCGGCCGCCGAAAATGCCGAAATGCCCGCGCTCGTCGGGACCGCCGCGGAAGGAATTGGGAAGGTTTGGATTCATCGGACCATTAGCTCTTCGGTGGCGCGCGCCGCGCGAATGAAGGCGCGGATCAAATCGGGATCTTTGATACCCGGCGCGCGCTCCACGCCAGATGAAACATCGACGCCGCCGGCGCGCGTGACGCGAACGGCTTGCGCGACATTGCCGGCATGGAGGCCGCCCGAGACCATGAACGGCAGCTTGAGCTCGAGCTTCTCAAGCACCTGCCAGTCGAAGGCCGCGCCAAGACCGCCGGGACGGGTCGCGTCCTTCGGCGCCCGGGCGTCGAACAGAATAGAATCGGCGATTGCCGCGTAACCGGGGAGCGGCGCGAGGTCGGCCGATGTTTCGACCGCGATCGCTTTCATGACCGGCAAGCCGAAAGTCCGCTTGATGTCACCCAGCCGGGTCACGGTTTCCTTGCCGTGGAGTTGCAACAGGTCCGGTTGCAGCGCCTCGACAATGTTGGCGAGCGTGGCATCGTCAGCATCCACCGTAAGCGCAACCTTCGACGCGCGGCGCTCTACGCGATGACCGAGATCGCGCGCGGTCTCAAGGCTCAGATGCCGCGGCGATGGCGGAAAGAAAACAAAACCCACCATGTCCGCGCCGGCATCCAGCGCGACGTCGAGCGTCTCGCGCGTGGAAAGGCCGCAAATTTTGACGATCAGGGACATGGTTCAAGGTACGCGTGTGAGCGGCAACGTGCCGAAAAAGAGCGCTGCGATGGGCCGCGTTCTACATCGTCGCGCCCTGCTTGTCTCGCCCGGCGATCCCCGATCCGGCGCCCTGCGCCGGGCCGGACAAACGCTGCGGATCGTAGCGTGAGGGCGGGGCGCCACGCAGATCGGCCAATTGCGCCCGCGCCTGCCGCGCATCGGCCTCGTGCCGCCGCGCCGCCCGCCGCCAATGGCGCTGGCCGAACCAGGTCGCAGAGCCGCCGGCCACCACGCCCGCGATTGCCACCAGGATGAGGACCACGAACAGCGGCAGCGTGACGGCCATCGCGGGATCGGTCGAGTTGAACGGATCGAACGACACCGTCACCAGATGGCGATTGGCCACCGCGAAGACGACGAAGACCAATCCCAGCGGAATCAGCACCACGGTTGCGAAAAACTTGCGCATGACCCTCTCGCGTTGCTGCAGATCGGCGAGCGTGCGACTTGATCTCGCGAGGCAGACTACGCGCGATCCTGAGCGCCTACGGCGTCGGGCGCCGGCGCGCCGGCTTCGCGGTTCAATCGTTCGCGCATCTCTTTGCCGGTCTTGAAAAACGGAACGCTCTTCTGATCGACCGGCACATGCGCGCCGGTGCGCGGATTGCGGCCGGCCCGAGCGGGACGATGCTTCACCGAAAATGCGCCGAAACCGCGTAGTTCGACGCGGTCGCCGCGCGCCAACGCCGCCACGATTTCATCGAGGATCGCGTTCACAATATTCTCGACATCCCGCTGGTAGAGATGCGGGTTGTGCTCGGCGATGCGCTGAACGAGTTCGGATTTGATCATCGACACTGGGGTCCGGGAAAGTGCAGGCGTCCATTTCCGTGAAAATACCTAGGACTGTCAAGACGCTAAATGAAATTTGGCGGGCGCGAAACGCCGTGACGGCCGGCCGGAGCGGGGTCGTGGCGCTACCCGCAATGCGGGAGAACGGCACGGAAACCGGACATATACGGTCTAGAGCCTTTCCGTTCCGATTGAATCGGAACGGAGGCTCTATTTCTTTATTTTGACGCGTTTTCTTGACGCGAACCGGCATCCACCCGGATCAAGTCCGGGGCAGGCTTTCGCTGAAAAACGCTCTAATTGGTCACCGCCGGATGCCACAAAGCCAGCATCCCGTCGAGCCCGAGACGGTCGACAGCCTGTGCGACTCCGGCCTGTTCCACCTGGCGCGCAATCGCGCTCAAACCGAGCGCATCGAGTGTAATGGAAGCCGCCGTTCGCAGAAAAGTCAGATCGCCCAACCGTGGCGACAATTTGAAATCGCGAACCGGCAGATCGCTCTTGACGCCTTTCTCGGCCACCAGCCAGGCCATGGCGGTTTTCTCGTCGCCGAGTTGATCGATCAGTTTGAGATCGACCGCCTGGCGGCCGGTAAAGACCCGGCCATCGGCCACTTTTTCGAGCAACGCGTCGTCCATGCCGCGCCGCTGCTTCACGAGGCCCCGAAACCACGCATAGGAATCCTTCACCAGCGCATCGAGCGCCGCGCGGGCTTCCGGGCTGGTCGGCTCAAAGCCGTTGGGCGCGGCCTTGAGCGGCGAAGATTTCACTTCCTCGACCTTGACGCCGACGGTTTTCAGCAATTCGCCAAAGTTCGGAAACTGAAACAACACGCCGATCGAACCGACCAGCGAGCTTTGTTGCGCGACGATGTGATCGGCCGCAATCGCCGTGATGTAGCCGCCCGAGGCCGCCAGTCCCTCAACCACCACGACCAGCGGCTTCTTCGCCTTCAACCGCACCAGCGCGTCGTAAAGCTGCTCCGAGCCGGCGGTGGTGCCGCCGGGCGAATTGATGTGCACGATGACCGCCGCAGCTTGGGACTTTTCCAGCCGTTCCAGCGCCTCGACCCGGTCGCGGTCGCTGCGGATCAACCCTTCGATGTTGACACGGGCGACCGAGCCGGACGTTGTGAGCGCGTTACGTCCGTCCGGTGTCGCTATCACAGCAACGGCTACGATCGCAGCGATCGCGATCAATGTGGCAGCCACGCGCCAGAACGTCAGCTTGCGGCGTATCCGGCGGCGATCGACGATCACATCTGAATCAATCGACATCGAAAATTCTCCCAGGGAGCGGCTTTGGAGGCTGACTTAAGGTTCGGAAGGTATTCTCCACACAACCTTACCCAGCGGTAATCCAAATACATCAATTGCGATGCAATTTGAAGAAAACAAGGCCCTTGGCTAGCGCCGTCCCGCGCGCGCGGCAAGGCTGCCGCAAACGAAAGGCCCCGGTCGAAACCGGGGCCCGTTGACGAGAAACGAACGAAGCAAGAGCTTATTTGTCGGTGCGCTGCTTGAGCGCGGTGCCGAGAATGTCGCCCAGCGTCGCCCCCGAATCGGAGGAGCCGTATTGCGCGATGGCTTCCTTCTCTTCGGCGACTTCCAGCGCCTTGATCGAGACCTGCACCTTGCGGGCCTTCTTGTCGAACTGGATCACCCGCGCATCGACCTTTTCACCGACCGCGAAACGCTCGGCGCGTTGATCGTTGCGATCGCGCGCCAGTTCGGAGCGCTTGATGAAGGTGGTGAAATCGGTGCCGGCGATCTTCACCTCGATGCCGCTTTCCTTCACCTCGAGCACTTCGCAAGTCACGACCGCGCCCTTCTTGACGTCGCCCGGCTCGGCGAACGGATCGCCCTCGAGCTGCTTGACGCCGAGCGAGATGCGCTCCTTCTCGACATCGACGTCGAGCACCACGGCCTTGACCATGTCGCCCTTCTTGAAGTTGTCGATCACCTGCTCGCCGGGAAGCTTCCAGTCGAGATCGGACAAATGAACCATGCCGTCCACGTCGCCCTCGAGCCCGAGGAATAGACCGAACTCGGTCTTGTTCTTGACCTCGCCTTCGACCGTCGCTCCGACCGGGAATTTTTCGACGAACAGTTCCCACGGATTGCGCATGGTCTGCTTAAGGCCGAGTGAAATTCGGCGCTTGACCGAATCGACCTCGAGAACCTGCACTTCGACTTCCTGCGAAGTCGAAACGATCTTGCCGGGGTGCATATTCTTCTTGGTCCACGACATCTCCGAGACGTGGATCAAGCCCTCGATGCCGGGCTCCAACTCGACGAACGCGCCGTAGTCGGTGATGTTGGTGACGCGGCCGGAAAAGCGCGCGTTGAGCGGATATTTCGCCTCGATGCCCTGCCATGGATCGTCGAGCAATTGCTTCATGCCGAGCGAGATGCGGTGGGTCTCGTGGTTGATCTTGATGATCTTCACCTTCACGGTCTGGCCGATGGTCAAGACCTCGGTCGGGTGATTGACCCGGCGCCAGGCGATATCGGTGACGTGCAGGAGGCCGTCGATGCCGCCGAGATCGACGAACGCACCGTAATCGGTGATGTTCTTGACGACGCCGTCGATCACCTGACCTTCTTCGAGATTCTGCACCAGCTCCTGGCGCTGTTCGGCGCGGGTCTCTTCCAGCACGGTGCGGCGCGACACCACGATGTTGCCGCGGCGGCGATCCATCTTGAGAATCTGGAACGGCTGCGAATTGTTCATCAAGGGTGCGACGTCGCGGATCGGGCGGATATCGACCTGCGAGCGCGGCAGAAAGGCCACGGCACCATCGAGATCGACGGTGAAACCACCCTTGACCTGGTTGAAGATGACGCCGTGCACTTTTTCGTTGTTGTTGAACGCCTTCTCGAGCTTGCCCCAGCTTTCTTCGCGGCGCGCCTTGTCGCGCGACAGCACGGCTTCGCCGAGCGCATTCTCGATCCGGTCGAGAAACACCTCGACCTCGTCACCGACCTTGAGGTCGCTTTCGCGGCCGGGGCCGGCGAATTCGCGCAGTGCCACGCGGCCTTCGGTCTTCAGGCCGACGTCGATGACGGCCATGTCCTTCTCGATCGCAACAACGATGCCCTTGATAACGGAGCTTTCCTGCAGGTTGCCGCCGGCGAAGGACTCGTCAAGCATGGCGGCGAAATCGTCACGGGAAGGATTATAGGAAGTAGCAGTCGAAGCCATTTGTTCTCCAGATGCGGGTATCGCCGGCCATTCGGGTTGAAGGGCGTATCGCGCGTGCAGTGTTGGGGTCCGCAAATCCTAACGACCGCTGCTTGGGAAAGATCCAATACGGAAATCCACAAAAGCGGGCCGGCAGCATGCCTGCACGTTCGATCCGTTGCTTAACTTTGATGTCCGGAGCCGTAAGGCGTATCGATCTCAAGAAACCGAGTTCGAGATACCGATATTCGAAACACCGACTTCCAAAACACCGACTTCAAAGACCTCGAGCGGGCTTTCCTCCAATGACGGCAGCGGTTTAGTTTGAAAGCGATCAAACCCGCTGCCGGCCCGCTCGGACGGCCTCGATAATGTCGATGGCGGCCCGGACGCCGCCTTCTATATCCAAATGCGAGTTATCGAGCAAGTGAGCATCCGGTGCCGGTTTGAGGGGCGCAACAGCCCTGTTTTGGTCGCGCTCGTCGCGCTTGAGGATATCGGCCAGCACCACGGCCTCATCGACGTCTTCCCCCCGCGCTTGGGCCTCCAAAGTCCGGCGGCGGGCGCGCACTTTCGGGTCGGCGACAACGAAGATTTTCACGTCGGCCTGCGGGCAGATCACGGTTCCAATGTCGCGCCCGTCGAGCACCGCACCGGGCGGATCGGCCGCAAATTGCCGCTGAAAGTTCAATAAAACCTCCCGCACCCTGGGAATCGCCGACACCACTGAGGCCGCGTCGCCCACGGTCTGGGTTTTCAAAGCCGGATTGCCGAATTTTTCGGGGTCGAGCTCGAGCGCCGCAGAGACCGCGAGCATTTCATTCGTGAGGTCGGCACCGGCGTCGAGCAGCGCCTTGGCGACCGCGCGGTAGATCACGCCGGTATCGAGGTGACGGTAACCGTAATGTTTGGCAAGTCGTTTGCCGAGCGTGCCCTTGCCCGAGGCCGCGGGTCCGTCGATGGCGATGATCATCTCGATCTATATCTTGAATGCCTGAGGACCACGGGCCCGTCGCAGCGGCCGCTCCTCAGTGAAAATGTTGCGCGACGCAAATTCGGCAGGGCTGCTGAAGGTCAAATATTCTCTCATAGCGTCCGATGGCGCTGCCGTTGTAAACCATGGGCTGGCCAAGCGCCGCGACGGATTAGAAACCCATTTTGGAACGCGGCCAAGCCTACGCTGCTTAGCGAGGTATTCGGCGATGGCACCGACCAGTGCGTCCAGCTGATTATCGCCCGTCAACTCTGGTTCGCGCTCGATCGATGCATAGCGATCCCAATCGGTTTTTGCCAGATCGAACGTGTCGACGAATTCAGCGAGGACGGCATCCCGAGCGCTGCCGGCGCGAATCCTTTCGACGGCGTCAGCGAGGGTATTTGGGCGCATCCACTCCTCCCTCACGGTTCATGTTCGCCAACAAAAAACGCAGCTTCTCGGAAGAGGCCGCACTGACCGGGAAGTAGCGGCCAAGCAAGGCTATCGCGTCGTCCACGGTCGATATGCCCACAACTTGCATCAAGTTGAGAATATCGAGCCGTTCCGTTTCACCCCGTATTGGGTCGTTGACCCGAGCAGCCTTTAATTTCAAGGCAAGCAAATATTCTGCCGATGGAACCGAAACCACAAGCCCCGGCGAAGAACCGTCTCGCGGAAACGTGCCGAATTCCAGGTGATCGGCGGCTCGGTCAGCCATCGAACTGAGGTGAAAGGCGACCCCGTCATTGAACCAGTCCTCCGGCCAATGATATTTCTCGGCGATTTCGCGTACAATCGCCGCCAGCCAATCAGGTAGCGGCCGTTGAAGTTCGGATACGTCGACATCTTCGGTGGCAAACCGAAAATTGCTGGCCAGCATTAGCGCGGAACCCCCGTAGACAGCGATCTGCAGTTTGGTTCCTGCCCGCGCTGCCGCCCGACCGATCTGATCGAAGGCCTCAAGCAAAGCGTCGCGGCCGAAAGCTGCACTCATCACGCCTCCCTCATGTAAACTCCGCCCCAAGCGAACGCATCATCGGGATAAAATCCGGGAATGAAGTGGCGATGAAGGCGGTGTCGTCGACCTTCACCGGTTTGTCGGCGGCAAGTCCCATCACCAGCGCCGACATCGCGATCCGATGATCCATGTGGGTGGCGACGAGACCGCCGCCGGAAACATGACCCTTGCCTTCGATGATCATGTCGTCGCCGACAATCTCTACCTTGACGCCGTTGACGCGCAGCATGGCGGCGGTGGCCTCTAACCGGTCGGATTCCTTGACGCGCAATTCCTGCAAACCGCGCATGATCGTGGTGCCTTCGGCGAAGCTCGCGGCCACCGCCAGTATCAAATATTCATCGATCATCGAGGGCGCGCGCTCGGGCGGCACTTCGACGCCCCGCAGTTTCGAGGCGCGCACCCGCAGCTCTGCCATGGGCTCGCCGGCATCGCCGCGGACAGCGTTTTCCTCGATCGATGCCCCCATCTCGCGCAACGTCGTGAAAAGCCCGGTGCGCAGCGGATTGGTCATCACGTCCGACAACACGATATCGGAGCTTTCGACAATCAAGGCGGCCACGATCGGGAAGGCAGCGGAAGACGGATCGGCCGGCACCACGACTCTGGCACCGTGGAGTTCGCTCTGGCCCGTGAGCGCGATTTTGCGGCCATGGCGACCTTCTTCGGTCGAGACGATCTCGGCGCCGAAATGCTTCAGCATCAATTCGGTATGGTCGCGGCTGGCCTCGGCTTCGATCACGGTCGTGATCCCGGGTGCGGCGAGCCCCGCCAACAGCACCGCGGACTTGATCTGCGCGGATGCCACCGGCGTGCGATAGAGGATCGGCAACGGATCGCGCGCACCGTTGAGGGTTAACGGAAGACGGCCGCCGTCCCCGCACGCGCCGACCCGCGCGCCCATCAATTCCAGGGGATCCAGCACCCGTCGCATCGGCCGGCTGCGCAGCGAGGCGTCGCCGTCGAACACCGCCGTGATCGGGCAGCCGGCCACCGCGCCCATCACCAGCCGGCAGCCGGTGCCGGAATTGCCGAAATCGAGAGGGGCTTGCGGCTCTGCGAACCCGGCCACGCCGACGCCGCGCACCGACCAGGCGAACGCGCCAGTTCGCTCGACCTTCGCGCCCAGCGCACCCATGGACTTGGCGGTGTTGAGTACGTCTTCGCCCTCGAGCAAGCCCGAAATCCGGGTTTCGCCGACCGCCAATGCGCCCAAAATCAAGGCACGGTGCGAGATGGATTTGTCCCCGGGAACGCGGACCTTCCCGGTCAAAGGCCCGCTCGAACGCGCCTCAAGCGGCACCGAATGACCGGCCAAATGACCTACGGCGTGACCTGCAACGTTATCCGAATGAGTCAAGATTGTGTCCTCTACGCGGGCGGCAGGTACCACATGAGCCGCGCTGCGTCACGCGGCCGTCCCGTCTTCCGCAAACCGCTATTGACAGCGGCGCGCCAACTAGCCAAGTGAAGCACCGTTTTTCGAAAAATTTCCAGGATTCCACACGTGGCCAAATCCGATCTCGGAACCAAACGTATTTGCCCGACGACAGGCAAGAAATTCTACGATCTCAACAAGAGCCCGGTGATTTCACCTTATACCGGCGAGGTCGTACCGATTGCACCCGTTCCGCCACCGCGAACCCGTGCCGACGCCGCGGCGCGCGCCAGCGCCGCGGCCGCCGCCGCCGAAGCGACGCCGGAGCCGGTGGAGGCCGAAGAGTTGGTGCCGCTCGAGGAAGCCGATGCCGAGGAGAATACCGGCAAGGTCAAGGCCGTCGTTCCGGAGTCGGAAGACGATATCGAAATCGATGAGACCATCGAAGATGACGACGATGACGACTCCACCTTCATCGCAGATGAAGAAGAAGGCGACGAGGACGTGACCGACATCATCGGCGACGTCGGCGGCGACGAGGAGACTTGAGATCGGCCCTGAACTGTGTTCAGGGTTTCGCCCGCGCCCGACCAGAAGCGCGCGGAAGGTTTAAGGGGCCATAGCTCAGCTGGGAGAGCGCTTGCATGGCATGCAAGAGGTCGGCGGTTCGATCCCGCCTGGCTCCACCAGCCTTCGCAGGCTGCGCCTGCTTCGGCTCGGCGAGCCACGCTGCACCCCATCGTAGCGAAGCAAGCGAAGGCTGCCGAGCCTTTGAAGAAACGTCTCTGAAACGTTTCGACAGTTGTCGCGGGTCGAGATCGACCCCTTACCGCAAATTGCCTGCCTCAACCCCATAATTTCCGCCGATTCCGAGGTGCTTGAACACCCCCCAAATCATGCCCATATTGATCTCGACCGGACGGCAAATCCGCCGTCCGATCGCCATGGGGCGCCGCAAGGGCCCTGAACTTCAAAGTCGCTTCGAGAGGGCTTTGCAAAAATATGTCTCGTGTTCCTTCGCTATCCAGTCCCTTCCTGTTGGGATTCGATGAAATCGAGCGTGTACTCGACCGCGTCGTCAAGGGCGCCGACGGTTATCCTCCCTACAATATCGAGCGGTGCGACCGTTCCAACGGCCAGCCCGAACGATTACGGATCACGCTGGCGGTGGCGGGTTTTACCCGTGACCAACTCGATGTAACCATTGAGGAAAATCAGCTCGTGATCCGGGGTCGCCAGCAGGACGACAAGACCCGGCAATACATCCATCGCGGCATCGCCGCGCGCCACTTCCAGCGCACCTTCGTGCTGGCGGAGGGGATGCATGTCTTGGGCGCGGACTTGAAAAACGGGCTGTTGTCGATCGACCTCGCCCGGCCGGAGCCGGAAAGGGTCGTTAAGACAATCGCTATCAATGAACACGAATAATGGAACGAGTAGCGGACTCGACCGCTTAGTCTTACAGAGGAGTCGAGACCATGACCGAAGGTAATGTTGGATTTGAGCCGGTTGGCGTCTCACCGGAGGCGCTGGCGAGCTTGGGCGAAGGTCATATCGCCTATGTGAAGCAGATTCGATCCGAGGACGTGCCGGGGCTGTTTCCCCAGGCGCCGAAGATCGCGCCCGGACTAAAGCTGTTCGCGTTGCATTCCGCCGATGGCACGCCGATCATGCTGACCGACAGCCGGGAAGCGGCGATCGCGAATGCCTGGAGCAACGAGCTGCAGGCGGTGAGCGTTCACTGAGCGCAGGCCGCTTGCCAGCGGCGTTGACACGGCGCGAGATCGCCGTGACTGACGTTGCGGCATTCGCATGATGTCACACGCGGGCTCGACCCGCGTATCCGTCCACGCCGAACGAATCGTTCTCTCAAAAAAAGATTTGGGACTTTGGGCCGGCAACGACCGTTGCTGACTTTACGCCGCGCTCGCCGGCGGCAACGCCAGCACCGAATAGATCGCCTGCGCGTCGCGCGAGGCGCGCAGTTTCTTGGCGACGTCGGAATCGCGCAACAGCCGCGCGATCCGCGCCAGCGCTTTCAAGTGATCGGCGCCCGCGCCTTCCGGGGCCAATAGCAGGAACACCAGATCGACCGGCTGGCCGTCCATCGCCTCGAAATCGATCGGCCGCTCGAGGCGGGCGAACAGACCGAACAATTTTTCGAGCTTGGGAAGCTTGCCATGCGGGATGGCGACGCCATAGCCGACGGCGGTGGTGCCGAGTTTTTCCCGCTGCAGGAGGACCTCGAAAACCGCGCGCTCGTTTTGTCCGGTCAGGCTTGAGGCCCGTGCCGCGAGTTCCTGCAGTGCCTGCTTTTTGCTGTTGACCTTCAATGCCGGGAGGATCGCCTCGGGTGCGACCAGATCGGTAATCGTCATGGGGCGTTCCGAGGTGAATTTAACCGACAGTTGCGAAAAATGAGGCGGGAGACGGGCTTGCACCCCGAGTTCTAACTTGTGGGGCTTCTACTCCAACGCAAGAGCGGTGCCAACACCCGCGAAGTGGTTCTTTGGCCCCTCTTCTCCCTGGGGCGCGGACCATAGGGAGGGTGCCGGGAGGCGTCAATCCCGGTTAGCTTTCGGGGTTAACAACGGGGGGATCGACCCAGCCGACATTGCCGTCCGCCCGCCGATAAATGATGTTTATCCGGCCACTGGAGCCGTGCTGGAACACGACACACGCAGCGCCGGTCAAATCGAGTTCCATCACGGCTTCGCTGACTGAGAACCGTTTCAACGACGTGGTCGCCTCCGCGATGATGACGGGGTTGTAGGCGGTGACCTCCTCGTCGCCTTCGCCGGGTGCCTCGATAACGTAACTCGGCGCATCGAGCGTCGACGCTTCAATCTCCGCCAATGCGGCGGAAGCCACATAGGCCTTGCGGGCCGAGCGATCCTTGAGACGGCTTTTGTAACGACGCAAACGCTTTTCGATCATCAGCAGCGCTTGATCGGCGCTGGCATAGGCGTCGGCGGCGTTCGAGTCGGCCTCGAGCGTAATTCCGGAATCCAGATGCAGCGCGCAATCGGTGCGGAAACCGAAGCCATCCTTGCTGAGCGTGATGTGGCCGGAATAATTGCCGTCGAAATATTTGCGCAAGACCTCATCGGTGCGCTCGCTGACGCGCCCGCGCAGTGCTTCACCGACGTTGATGCTTTTTCCTGAAATCCGCAGAGTCATTTTGATGCCTCGATTCGCCTGGAGCGGAAACACTAGATCATGATGCGATTAAGTGGAATCGTATCATGACCTCATCTCTTTGTTTGAGCATGATCTTTTCGGAAAACCGGTTTCCACTTTTCCGGATCATGCTCTACCCCGAATCGACCGATGTGCAATCAGGCCGGCGCTGCGTCCCGAGACCGGTCGGAAGCTGCGGCGGGAGCCGAGAGGGCATTTCCGAGCATGCTCTGTTTGTCTCGGCGGCGTTGCACCGAGGAAGGAATTCGCATCGCTTCGCGATACTTCGCGACGGTGCGACGGGCGATATCAATGCCCGATTCGCGCAATCGTTCCACGATGGTGTCGTCCGAGAGAATTGCCGCGGACTCTTCGGCATCGATCAGCTGCTTGATGTGGTGACGGACGGCTTCCGCCGAATGGGCTTCGCCGCCGTCGGCGGACGCAATCGAGGCGGTGAAAAAATATTTTAATTCGAAACTGCCGCGATTGGTCGCCATGTATTTGTTGGCGGTTACCCGCGAAACCGTCGATTCATGCATCTGGATCGCATCCGCCACGGCCTTGAGGTTGAGCGGTCTCAGATGCGCCACGCCGTGGGTGAAGAAGCCGTCCTGCTGACGCACAATTTCGGTGGCGACTTTCAAAATGGTGCGGGCGCGCTGATCGAGCGCGCGCACCAGCCATGTCGCGTTCTGCAGGCAATCGGTGAAATAAGACTTGTCGCCATCCTTGCGGATCGTCTTCGACAGCTTGGTGTAATAGACTTGATTGACCAGCACGCGCGGCAACGTGTCGCTGTTCAATTCGACATGCCAGCCGCCGTCGGGCCCGGGACGCACATAGACGTCCGGCACCATGGTCTGGACCCGCGCCGAGCCGAATTTCAAACCCGGTTTCGGATCGAGGCGGCGAATTTCGGCGATCATGTCGGTGATGTCCTCATCATCGACACCGCAGCATTTTCGCAAACCCGCGATATCGCGTTTCGCCAGGAGATCGAGATGCTCGACCAGCGCCCGCATCGCAGGGTCATACCGATTGAGTTCACGGAGTTGAATAGCCAGGCACTCGCTCAGAGAGCGCGCGCAGACACCCGGCGGATCGAATTTCTGCAACACCGCCAGAACCGCGTCGACGTCTTGCTGGGAGGCCCCTAGCCGCTCGGCGGCCTGGCCCAAATCCGCCGGCAGGTAACCCGCGTCATCCACGAGGTCGATGAGGTATTGACCGATCATGCGCCATGCCGGGTCGGCAAAAGCCACCGCCAACTGCTCGGCGAGATGGCTGCCGAGCGTGACCTCGGCGGCAACGAAGGCCTCGAGATTATAAGCCTCGTCATTGGAAGCGCCGCCGCCCCATTCGGTATAGGCGGTCGGCGCGGCGTCCTGCGCGCTGCGCGCTGCGGCCTCGGAAGGCTCCTCGGAAAACACATTGTCGAGCGGGGCATCCAGCGTCTGCTCGATCTCGGTGCGGCTGCCAAGATCGCGGCTCATCCACTCTTCCTGGGCCGGCTCAAAACCATCGGCGGCCGAGCCATTGGCCGTCTCGAAACGCTCGCCTGCGGCGTCGTCGCCGTAAGCAGAATCGGGATCGGCGGAATCGGAAATTTCGGCTCGCTCGGGCGTGTCCTCGCCTGCGACCGGGTCCTCGGGCCCGTCATTGGCGCGCTCAAGCAGCGGATTTCGCTCCAGTTCCTCTTCGACAAAGGCCGAGAGGTCGAGATTGGAAAGCTGCAGCAGCTTGATCGCCTGCATCAGCTGCGGCGTCATCACCAGCGACTGAGACTGGCGGAACTCTAATCTCTGCGTCAGCGCCATGGAGACAAGAACCGTTTCCCGAAAGTTGGTCCGATTCTTGCTTAAACTAGTCCCAAGCCGATGTACACGGCTTGACGAATTCTAAAATTGGACTAGAGGCCGGATTTCCAAGCACGGTTAAGCGGCACGGTTAAAGTCGGAATTCCTCGCCCAGGTAAAGGCGGCGCACATCCGGGTTGTTGACGATCTCCTCCGGGCTGCCTTCGGTCAATATCTCGCCGGCATAGACGATATAGGCGCGATCCGTCAGTCCCAGCGTTTCCCGCACATTGTGGTCGGTAATCAACACGCCGATGCCGCGACTGGTGAGATGGCGGACCAGATCCTGGATGTCACCCACCGCGATCGGATCGATGCCGGCGAACGGCTCGTCGAGCAGCATATAATTCGGGCGGGTCGCCAGCGCGCGCGCGATCTCGACGCGACGCCGCTCGCCGCCCGATAGTGCAATCGACGGCGTCTTGCGCAGGCGCGTAATGCTGAATTCGTCGAGCAAGGAATCGAGCTCGGCCTCGCGCTTTTTTTTATTGGGTTCGACAACCTCCAACACCGCGCGAATATTCTGTTCCACCGTAAGGCCGCGAAAGATCGAAGCCTCCTGCGGCAGATAGCCGATCCCAAGCCGGGCACGCTGATACATCGGCAATTGCGTGACGTCGTGGCCATCGAGTTCGATGGCGCCGCGATCGGCTTTGATCAGGCCGGTAATCATGTAAAAAACAGTGGTCTTGCCGGCGCCGTTCGGGCCGAGCAGACCCACGGCCTCGCCGCGGCGGACATAGATGCTGACCCCGCGCACAACCTGGCGGGTGCCGAAACTCTTTTCCACACTATGCACAACCAGATAGCCGGCGCGCTGCGTCAGGCGCGGAGCGGAGGCACCATTGGCCTTCGCCCGGGGGCGTGGTTTTTCGGCCCGAGGCGCCTCCGGCTTACCCACGTCGCCGAACGCGGTGATATCGGCGTGCTTGCGCGCAAATCCTGGCGGACTGCGTTTGCCCGGGCGGCGACGGAACATGCCGAATAAATCCACCATCCCGCTTTGCCTAAGCCTTTCGTGGCGATCCCGCGACCCGCCGCGGTCCGATTCGCTCGCGCAACATGAATGAATGGATGTTCCTTGCTCAGTGAAACACCCTATTTTCGGGCAGATCGCGCCCTATGCCGTTGGTTGATACAGGCTGGCGCCACGGCCATCAACCTCACCGCCTGTCGATGGCCCCCAAACCATTGATATTATTTCGATTTATTTCCGGGGCCGGGTCCGGTCGCGGGACTACAGCCCTGACCGGACTGAATGAAAAGGCCTTGGACCTTGCCGCTGTCCGATTCCACCCGCGAGACGCCCGTGGTCATATCCACCAACAGACGGTCCCCGCGCAGCACATTCTTGCATTGGGTGAGGACGACACCGCCGAGCATCGTGATCAAATTGGCCTTGGTGTCGAACACGGCGGTCTCGCCGGTCACGACCTGGTCCTTCTGGGTTACGACCACGCTGCCTCTTGCTTCCAACCGACGGATCGACGAACTGCCGCCGGGACCCAAGGTCGAAGACTGGATCGGGGCGGATTTCGCCGCAGCTTTTGAATCGGGCGGAGGCCCTGCGGCAGAGGCCTGGGTGGATTCGTAAAACACTACCAGCGTCTTCGACGTCATCGTGGTGTCGCCCTGCACCACCTTCACATTGCCGGAGAACGTTGCTTCTTTTTTCTTGTCGCGCATCTCGAGCGTGGCGGCTTCGATCTGGATTGGCTGGTCGCGATTCTGCGAAAAGCCCTGCATGGCATTAGGCACGCCTTGCACGGAGCTTTGCGCGACGGCTTCGCCGGTGGCGACGCCCGCGAACGCCAAAGCGAGCCCGCACGCGGAACCCACGATCCGCATCGTTAAAATAGTGCGCGGGAAAAAAAGCATTCTGAAAATCATTTCGGGCCGGTAGGCTTGCCGGAACGCGTCTTGGCGGTTTGAGCGGCGGGTTCAGGCGCTGCAGGTGGGGCGGCCGGCGAAATGGCGGGCTGACCGGAGGCTTCGGTGGCAGGCACATTGTCCAAATTCATCACCACATTGCCTTCAAACCTCACGACCTCTCCACCTCCGATAATTCTGAGCTTGTCGGCGCTCAGCGTTCCGTTCAGCAATTTGACGTCGACATGTTCATCCGATGTCACCGTGCCTTTGGCCATATCGATAAACGCCTGCGTCAGGCGCGCCTCGTAACCGGCGGACGTTTGCAAAAAAATGTCCTTATGCAGTTCCAGCAACTGCTCCTTGGTATCCATCAATCCGGTGAGAGCGTCCAGCGTGACCGTGGACTGGTCTTCCATCAAAACCTTGGCGCGCAACGTCTTGAGATCGAGATGATCCGGGTTGGTCAAATCCTGGGTCGCGGTCTTGGCCCAAACTTCGTAGGGCCGCTGATCGGGCGTGTAACCGGACAGATGTGGCGATTCCATCGTGATCTTAGTGCCGGAGACGACGAGATTGCCGATGTCGAGCGGTAGCTTCGGCAAAAGCATCCGGAACGGATTGAAGATAGACACCACCACAATCGTGGCCATCGCCATGATCACAGCCGCCGGTACCGCAACCCGCAGCGTCCGCACCATCCGGCTGTGTCGCGCGGCGATCGCGAAACGCACCTCCATTCCGGCTTGATAGGCTGGGCTCTGAACCGAATTCACGGTTACTCCAAAGCGCAAGGGTGTGTTTTTGCTGGTCGCGCTCTGCCATTCTACCCGGCATTGACGAATTATGCAGCCCAGGACCCTCCTGTTACGATTGTGACCGAAACAGGGCGAGACCCAAAGCTCTCATCAAGGCTCTCATCGTGTCCCGGACACGACTTGCTCACGAATGCGCAAAAATATCCTCATTCTCCCAACCTTGCAGATCGAGCTGGGCCCGCGTCGGCAGAAATTCGAAGCAGGCCTGCGCCAACCCCAGACGGCCCTCTCGCGCCAACATGGCATCGAGGCGTTCGCGCAAGGCATGCAAATGCAGCACGTCGGAGGCCGCATAGGCCAGCTGCGCCTCGCTTAAACTTTGCGACCCCCAATCGCTCGACTGCTGCTGCTTCGACAGGTCGATATTGAGCACCTCGCGCACCAAATCCTTCAGGCCATGGCGATCGGTGTAGGTGCGGCAGAGCCGCGAGGCGATCTTGGTGCAATAGACCGGCCGCGGCATCACGCCGAAAGCATTATAAAGCGCGGCGAGATCGAACCGCGCGAAATGAAAGATCTTCGTCACTTTCGGATTGGTAAGAAGCGCTTTCAGGTTCGGCGCGTGATCCGTCCCGTGATCCTTGGGGATTTGCACCACATCCGCGCTGCCGTCGCCGTTCGACAACTGCACCACGCAGAGCCGGTCGCGATGCGGATTGAGCCCCATGGTCTCGGTATCGATCGCCACTTGGTCGGTGTAGCGGGTGAGATCGGGCAGATCGCCGCGATGCAGGCGCACGGTCATGGTGGTTACAAGCCTCGTCGAATCGATATCGACCAAGCTACCGCCCAAAATCGAAAGAGGCGAGCGGCAGGCGTGCTGCTCAGGCGAAATAACGGCGGAGCTTTCGGTCGTGTCGAGGCCTTAAGAACCCGGCGCGCTTATTTGGCGCGGAGCTGACCTATGGCACTGAGCCAATTTTCCATGTGGAAGGTCCGGGAAATCTTGCCGTCCCTGATGGTCTGAATATCGACGGCCATGATCCTGAAGCTCTTGCCGGAGTGCGGCACACCGAACAGTTCGCCCGACGGCGTACCGGTCACCTCGCCACGAACGACAACGCGCTCGCCCGCGACCAACACTTCCTTGATGTCGAATTTCATGTCGGGAATGGTGTTGGCGAAGTTCGAGACCACCTTGATGGAGGTCTCGCGGCCCCAGCACTCCCCAGGCAAGTAACCGGCGCAGGATTCGTAGTCTTCGGTCAGGACCTGCTCCTGAATGGTTTTCACGTCGCCACGACTGGCGACGTTAAACAGGCTGTACCAGGGCGCAATCACGGCACGGGCTTGTTCTTCGGTGAGACTAGTCATGGCTGTTTCCTGAAAGGGGTTGTTGCGGCGTTTGGCAGATTCGCGCGGCATCCAGTGTATGTATGTCAACCTACATATTATGAAGGTCGACATACCGACTTGCAAGTGTTACTTTCAACCATGCCAAGAGCCTCTGATTCAAAAGGAAAAACCCTCGCCGCCGCGGCCCGATTGTTTCGCCGGCGGGGTTATCACGGCACCGCGCTGCAAGACATTTTGGCCGCCAGCGGCTCGCCGCGGGGCTCGCTCTACTTCCATTTTCCGAACGGCAAGGAGGAGATCGGCGAGACCGCATTGATGCTCGCGGGCGAAGCCGTGCGCGAGGCGATCGCGAAGGCCGCCGAAACGTCAGAAAATGCGGAAGCTTTTCTCACCCGTATTGCGCGCGGCATGGCGGCGGACCTGGCGCGCTCCGATTACAGCGAGGGTTGTCCGATCGCCACCACGGCGCTTGAAACCGCCGACCAATCCGATGTGCTGGCAAAAGCTACCCGCGACACGTTTCAGAAATGGGAACTCGAGATCAAACGCGGGCTCGAGCGCTTCGGCATGATCTCGGAAGACGCCGACCTGATCGCCACTCTGGTTCTCAGCCAGCTCGAAGGCGCGCTGCTACTCGCACGCACTTACCGCCGCCTTGAACCGATGCACCGCGCCGAAGAGGCGCTGAAGCTTTTGGCGCGGGTTCAAAGAACAGAGTGAAGTAAGGGTATTTTTTGCGCTAGCTAGCGGTACCGTTAACTAAAGATTCTGCGTCAATTCTTTAACAGCTACCTTCAGTACCCCTTCTCGCCAAGGATAGAACCGGGAAAGCAGGCGATCTTTCGTCTCATTGTAGAAAAAAACAAACCCTTCTTCTGCAACGGGCACAACGGCTGATCGTACCTGCCCTTCCTCGTCTGTATCCCGGAACTCAAGGAACGGCGCGCAGATCAAGCTGCCATTGAAAGGCCGCCCAATACCGTGGATGGTGAACACCAACCGGGCGCGGCGTGACCAATTCATATTCATTGCAATCCAAGAACGGTATTCAGCGGTATCAACATAGTAATGTAGATGTAACTTGGCATTCTCGATAACTTGCGCCCGAAAATAGTGGTCTGTGTCTTTCGTCGATTGGGTAACGAAGGTAGTACCTGTGCTAGCGACTTTCAGCAAAGCTTGGGTAATACTTGGCGTGATAGCACGAAGGCGGGTGCCAAGGTCGTCCTGAAGGGATTCCGCGAGCTTAAATACGCCCCTCAACGATTTCAATTTGTCGGCTGCGACTTTGTCGGCTGCTTTGAGAAGTCCACCCAGAGCGGCTTGCACGTCGTCTTGCGCTAGAATGGCCTCAGAGATTGAGGTAGCCTTTCTGAATTGCGCTATCTGTAACCGCGCGATCATGTCGATAAGCGGTTTCAGATTGCCGTTATCGGCGGCTTCCAGTGCATCGAGGTAGCTGGACTTATCGTCCCGCGTCACAACCAGCGGAAACAGACCACCTTTGACCAGCACAAGAGAGGCGAGTGCACGAGCAACCCGCCCATTACCGTCTTGGAAGGGATGAATCTGGGTAAAGCGATGGTGCAGCCACGCAGCCTGAACCTCATTTGGAACCGACTTCGCGACATGTTCGGAATGGATGGTTATCAGCCGATCCATTTCGGACGCCACATGTTCGGGCGCGCAATACGTAAAGGTGATCCCATCCCGAACCGGATAGTTCGCCTGCGCTTTCCAGTCGCCTTTGATGAGGGGAATCTCAACGGAGCGCCCCTGCGCATCGATGCCCTCAGTAACGTCCTGGCTACGCAAGAGCGCGGCGTGGAGCTCCTTGATATAGGACACCGAGAGAGGTCGTTTTCTACTAACGAAGTCGAAAACGCCATCAAGCGCCTCCTTCTGATCACGAAGGAGCTGCAATACGTATTCACGCGGGCGGTTCGTCGATCCGTGGCTAAGGAGTTCGGCCTGAAAACCGCGCTCGATCAATGTTTGCGTGACACCGCGCTCGATCTCATAAAGATTTTCAATTACACCTGTCTCGATCGCCCATTCACGGCTCAACTTTTCCGTGAAGTCTGAAAGCTGGCTTGTACCTTTTAGCCGCGTCTGTTGATCGGTCCAGACGGCCCTAATCCCTGGAATTTCCGAAGCACTCAGGGTTTGAGGATCGGCCACAAGATCCGTAATGCCCGTGGCAGGAATCCAGATCGGTTGAGTATTGGGGCCAGTCATTTGCAATGCTGCGGTATTTAAGGGCTCGGGCAAGTTGGTGCCCAGGAAAGGACTCGAACCTTCACGGCCGTTAAGCCACTGGCACCTGAAGCCAGCGCGTCTACCAATTCCGCCACCTGGGCCCGCGCCGGTTACTACGGACCGGCTGCACGCTTGTCAAATTGGCGAAGTGCCGCCCGAACCTCATTGGCGATCTTTTCGGAAAACCGGTGCCCACCGTTCCGGATCATGCTCTAATCCGCTGTACAGCGCCGACATGATGGCGTATCGCGAAACCGCTAAATACCCCCTAGGAAATGGCGCCATGGCATCGAATCTGGACACGCTGGTCACGGTTTTCGGAGGATCCGGCTTTCTGGGACGAAGCGTGGTGCGGGCGCTTGCTAAACGCGATTACCGCATCCGCGTCGCGGTGCGGCGGCCGGAACTGGCCGGCCATTTGCAGCCGCTTGGCCGGGTCGGCCAAATCCACGCCGTGCAAGCCAATTTGCGCTATCCCATCTCCGTCGAGGCCGCGATGCGCGATGCCGATGTCGCCATCAACCTCGTCGGCATTCTGACCGAAAGCGGGCCGCAGAGCTTCGAGGCGGTGCAAGGCTTGGGCGCCGGCGCTGTGGCGAAGGCCGCGGCGGCGGCCGGCGCGCGGATGGTGCATGTCTCGGCGATCGGTGCCGACGAGAATTCGCCGGCGCGTTACGCCCGCTCCAAGGCCGCCGGCGAAAAGGCCGTGCTCTCGGCCGTGCCCTCGGCCACGATCTTGCGGCCTTCGGTGGTGTTCGGGCCTGAAGACCAGTTCACCAACCGCTTCGCGGCACTGGCAAGGATGTCCCCGGCGCTGCCCCTGATCGGCGGCGGCATGACCAGACTGCAACCGGTCTATGTCGGCGACGTCGCAACCGCGGTCGCTGATGCCGTCGACGGTAAGACCAGAGAGGGAGCGACCTACGAACTCGGCGGTCCCGAAGTGCTGACCATGCGCGAGATCATGGAAATTATCCTTGCGACCATCGAACGCAAGCGCATGTTGATTTCGTTGCCGTTCGGGCTCGCTAAACTCCAAGCCGCATTCTTGCAGTTCGCGCCGGGGCCCTTGAAGCTGACGCCGGATCAGGTGGAGCTCTTGCGTTCGGACAATGTGGTATCGGGACCCGCGAAAGCCGCCGGCCTGACGCTCGAGGGCCTCGGGATCGCACCCGATTCGCTGGAAGCGATCGCGCCGCAATATCTCTGGCGCTTCCGCGCCGCGGGCCAGTTTCAGAGAGGCGCGTAGTTCATCGCTCGGCCTGCTCCGGCGTCTACCTCCCCATCGCCAATGCGACCAGGCCGAGTGTACCGACGATGACGCGCCACCAGGCAAACAGCGTGAAACCGTGGCGGGTGACGTAGTTCAAAAACGTTTTCACCACGATCAGCGCGGTGACGAACGACACGGCAAAGCCGATCGCGATGAGCCCTAAGTGATCGGCCGTCATGTCGGCGCGATTCTTGTAAAGGTCATAGGCGAACGCACCGACCATGGTCGGAATCGCCAGGAAGAACGAAAATTCCGCCGCGGCGCGCTTGTCGGCCCCGAGCAGCATCGCCGCGACGATGCTGGCGCCGGAGCGTGAAACGCCGGGAATCATCGCAAGGCACTGCGCGAATCCGATCGTGAGATACATCGGCAGCGGAAACGTGGTGGCGTCGTGCTGGTGCGGATCGAGATCGAGCTGATCGACCCACAACAAAATCGCGCCGCCGACGATAAGCGAAAAGCATACCACCCACGGATTGAACAAAAATGCCTTGATGTAACCGCCGGCGGCAGCGCCGATCACCGCCGCAGGCAAAAACGCCACCAACAGGCCGATGACGAACCGCCTGTCGTCGGGCTTGGAGAACATGCCGAGCGCGACCCGCCACAATTTGATAAAATAGATCGCGACAATCGCAAGAATGGCGCCGAGCTGAATCAATACCGCGAAACTCTTCCAAAAATTACCCTCACCGAGATCGAAGAATCGTTCCGCCAGCAACAAGTGCCCCGTCGAGGACACCGGAAGAAATTCCGTGACCCCTTCGACGATGCCGAGAATCACCGCCCTTATTGCATCAGACATCATGACCTAGTGCCCCGTTTCTTTCGAAAGTTCGTGAGTTGCATTTCGATTTGAAGTTTTCTGATTTGCGTAAATTGTGGCAACCGGCGCAGAAATTTGGAAATCGGCGGCACTCGCTCGTGATGACCGATCTCGACGAAAAGCCGCGTTCTTCTCGCTTATTCGCCTGCCTGCCGCAATGTCAAAAACGCAAAAACACAGGCTTGCCTCGTTCGCAAGCTTAGGTAGTTTGGCGGCGCTTAAAACCGGGCCTTGAATTTCCCTCGGGTCAAGTCCGAGGCGCATTTTTTCGGATGGCTCAAGGCGGTGAAGGTTTCTTAAGCACTGCAAAACTATCAAGGGCTTCATGTTCACGCTGTTCCATCATCCGTTCTGTCCGCATTCGCGCTTCATCCGCCTGGCGCTGGGCGAGCATGGCCTCGATCTGCGGCTGGTCGAAGAACGGGTTTGGGAACGACGCGAAGCGTTTCTGGCGCTAAACCCCGCCTGCGCCACGCCGGTGCTGATATCGGAGAGCCAGGCCGCGATCCCCGGAGCGGCGATCATCGCGGAATATCTCGATGAGACCCATGGTGCGGCGATGGACGCACGCCGCTTGCTTCCGACCACGATGGGCGAGCGCGTCGAAGTGCGCCGGTTGATGGCCTGGTTCAACGAAAAATTTTTCGAGGAAGCCTCCAATCCCTTGGTCACCGAGCGCATCTACAAACGTTTCATGAGCGAGGGAAACGGCGGCGGCGCGCCGGCGGCCGACGTAATCCGCGCCGCCAAGGCAAATGTGCGCTATCATCTCGCCTATATCGGCTGGTTAGCGCGGACGCGAAACTTTTTAGCCGGCGACCGGCTGACTTACGCGGATCTCGCCGCCGCGGCGCATCTTTCGGCGATCGATTATCTGGGCGACGTGCCATGGGTCGAGGACGACGCAGCAAAGGCGTGGTACGCGCGGGTGAAATCCCGCCCGTCGTTCCGTCCCCTGCTGAGCGAATGGCTGGCGGGCGTGCCGGCGTCGCAAACGTATGTGGACCTCGACTTCTGAACGCGAGCCTCAAGCTCTCTACCGCCGAGTTGAAGACCGCGCTCGCCCGCGAGGCGCGGGCCCTCGGTTTCGACTGTATCGGCGTGACCGATCCGGGCGCCATTGCGGAGGCGAGCACGCATTTCCGCGCCTTCCTCGCGGCCGGCGCACATGGCGACATGGACTGGCTCGCAAGCCACCCGGAACGCCGCACCGATCCGCGCGTGTTGTGGGAAAGCGTGCGCTCGGTCATCATGCTCGGCGTCAATTACGGCCCGGATGAAAGTCCGTTGGCTATTCTCGACCAGCGCAGCCGCGGGGCGATCTCGGTCTACGCGCAGGGCGACGATTATCACGACCTGATCAAAAAACGACTGAAGACGCTGGCGCGATGGCTGGTTGCCGCCTCGGGCGGCGAGGTCAAGGTGTTCGTCGATACCGCCGCGGTGATGGAAAAGCCCTTGGCGCAGGCGGCGGGACTGGGCTGGCAGGGCAAGCACACCAACCTCGTCTCGCGCGAACTCGGCTCGTGGCTGTTTCTTGGCGCGATCTTCACCACCTTGGATTTGCCACGCGATGCGGCCGACACCGACCATTGCGGCTCGTGCCAGGCCTGCCTCGATATCTGCCCCACGGCCGCATTTCCAGCGCCCTACAAACTCGACGCAAGACGCTGCATTTCCTATCTCACCATCGAGAACAAAGGGCCCATTCCGCACGAGTTCCGCAAAGCGATCGGCAACCGCATCTATGGCTGCGACGATTGCCTCGCAGTCTGCCCGTGGAATAAATTCGCGCGAGTCGGTCGCGAAGCCAAGCTCGCCGCGCGCGACGAATTGCGAAAGCCCGACCTTGCCGATCTCGCCCAACTCGACGACGCGGCATTTCGCGCGAAATTTACAAAATCACCGATCAAGCGAATCGGCCGCGATCGTTTCATTCGTAACGTGCTGATCGCGATCGGCAATTCAAACGACCCCGCCTTGGCCGTCGAGGCCAACCGCCTGATTGACGACGAAAGCCCGCTGGTTCGGGGTGCCGCGGTGTGGGCATTGTCGCAATTGATGGAGCGGGAGGCGTTTTTGTCGTTCGCAGCGGATACGCTTCGCGCAGACAGCGATGAAACCGTGCGCGCGGAATGGGCTAGGGCCTCCGCCGCCGACAAGTAACCTCACCCCATCTCCGCCACCGCCGCAATGATCCGTGCGATGTCCTGCGGCCGCGACAGACGATGATCGCCGTCCTGGATCATCGTCAGCACCACGTCGTCGCTCGGCAATCGATGGGTCAACGCGAAGGCATGCTGCCACGGCACGTCCGGGTCCTGCGTGCCTTGCAGAATCCGGACCGGGCACCCAACCTCGATCGCACTGCCGAGCAAAAGATGATTGCGGCCCTCCTCGATCAAGCTGCGCGTGATCGGATAAGGCTCGCCATATTGCGAGGGCCGCAGCCACACACCTTGGGTCTCGATCTGCTGACGGATCGCGGGAGAAAAACTCTTCCACATCAGCTCTTCGGTGAAATCCGGCGCGGGTGCAATCAGCACCAACCCAGCCAGCGACGCGCGGGCAGCCGGGCGTTTTGCCATTTCCCGGGCCAGCAATAGCGCGATCCAGCCGCCCATCGAGGAACCGATCACGACCTGGGGACCGACACAAAATCGCTCGAACACCGCGAGGCTCTCTTCCAGCCAGCGGCCGATGGTGCCGTCGGTGAACGCGCCGCCGGATTCGCCATGCCCGGAATAATCGAACCTGACACAGGCGCGGTTGAGCTCGCCCGCCCACGCATCCAGCGCGATCGCCTTGGTGCCCTGCATGTCTGAATTAAAACCGCCCAGCCAGAACAGCCCAGGCCCACCGCCGGCGCGGGCCCGCACGGCGATACGGCGCGCGGCGGCATCCTTGCCGATCTCGATAAAATTCGGCGGCGACGCGGGGGTGAGGAAATCGGCCATAGATCGTTACTCCGATGCGCTGCTGTTTGATCGAGCCCACACGATCCGTCAACGGACGCCGATACCGTCCGACGGTGGCCGCGCCGCTTGCGAAGCGGCCCCTCGCCCTCTATCTGGGCTGGTCTGAAGATGGCGAGGCTGAACCTTCCGTGCCGGTCGGCGTTGTTTACGTGACTAAAATGCCTCGCATTTGAGTGTTTCCGCATCGGGCCAAACGAGTTCGCTTGCCCGCGGAGCCTTATTCCTTCAAAATATGCCCTTCGTTCACAACCTTGGAGAATTACCCATTCGCCGTCCCAATAGAGCCCCGCCCGCTGCCACCAAAGACGGGCCGCGCACCAATGATGAAATCCGCAACGCACAGGTTCAGCTGATCGATCAGAGCGGCACGAACCACGGCACCGTCGAGACAGTGGTCGCCGTCAAGATGGCCCTCGAAGCCGGAATGGACCTTGTGGAGATTTCGCCCAATACCAGTCCTCCCGTCTGCAAGATCATGGACTACGGGAAGTTCAAATATTCGGCGCAGAAGAAGGCCGCGGAAGCCCGCAAGAAACAGAAGGTCGTCGAGATCAAGGAGATCAAGCTGCGACCGATGATCGACGATCACGATTACGACGTGAAGATGCGGGCGATGCAGCGCTTCTTCGAGGAAGGCGACAAGGTCAAGATCACCTTGCGCTACCGCGGCCGCGAAATGGCGCATCAGGAAATCGGCACCAAGCTGTTGGACAAGGTCAAGGCCGACGTCGCCGAATTCGCCAAGGTCGAGCAGGACGCCCGTTTCGAAGGCCGCCAGGTGGTGATGGTTCTGGCGCCGCGCTGATTCGCGAGGGGGCAGCACATGTCGTTTGTGCATGATCTGCGCGCAAACGCGTTTCGCGTTTGTCGCGTGGAAAACCGGTTCCCACCCTCGGATCAAGTCCGAGGGCATGCTTTTTCCGGATCATGCATTAATCAATTTGGCAATCAATTTGGCCGGTAGGCATGCGAACGGCCCGTCAGATCGTCTGGCGGGCCGTTGTTCCGCCGGTTGCCAATCGGGCCCGGCTCTGCCATAAGCCCAGCCTTCATCGCCCGGCTGATCAAGGGCTGCCGTGGCGATGCCCATGCCGATTGTTTCCTTTAAGAAATAATCGAGCATTTTCAACGCTCTAACGAGCATTTCAGCCGCGAAAGCGCCCCTTTGGGCGCGTTTTTCCTGCGGCAATAGGAGAGCCAAATGCCCAAGCTGAAGACCAAGTCGGGCGCCAAAAAGCGCTTCAAGGTGACTGCCACCGGCAAAGTGATGCACGCCCAGCGCGGCAAGCGTCACGGCATGATCAAGCGGACGAAAAAGCAGATTCGTCAGCTCCGCGGCACCCGCGTGCTGTTCAAGACCGACGGCGACAACGTCAAGAAATATTTCCTGCCGAACGCCTGATCGCATCCGCGGTCGATTTGATTTAGCCGAGCCGCGTCCGCGCGGCGATCCGTCACCCATTTTTAAATGTAAGGAGATTCGTCATGTCTCGCGTCAAACGCGGTGTGACCTCTCACGCCAAGCACAAGAAAGTCTACAAGGCCGCGAAAGGTTTCTACGGCCGCCGCAAGAACACCATCCGCGCCGCCAAGGCCGCGGTCGAAAAGGCCGGGCAATACGCCTTCCGCGACCGCAAGCGCAAAAAGCGTACTTTCCGTGCGCTCTGGATTCAGCGCCTCAACGCCGCGGTGCGGCCGTTCGGCATGACCTACAGCGTCTTCATCAACGGCCTGTCCAAGTCGGGCATCACGGTCGACCGCAAGGTGCTCTCGGACCTCGCCATCAACGAGCCGGCGGCGTTCCAGGCGATTGCCGAAAAGGCCAAGGCCGCGCTGGCGGCGTAAGCCCGCGATCGCTGCAACGCTCGCCACCCCGGTGTCATGCCCCGCGTAAGCGGGGCATCCAGTAACCACCGAACCATATATCGACCCCGGGGGTTACTGGATCATCCGCCTTCGCGGATGATGACGACCTCACGTGCTGGATTGCGAGTGCAATCTCCTCTCTTTGTTTGAGCATGATCTTTTCGGAAAACCGGTTCCCACTTTTCCGGATCATGCTCTGATAAGGTCACCGTCGCCCATGTCCGACCTCACGACGCTTGAACAAACCATCCTTGCCCAAATTGCCGCGGCGTCCGACGAGGCCGCGCTTGAAGCGGTACGCGTCGCCGCACTTGGCAAGAAAGGCTCGATCTCCGCACTGCTCGCCACGCTCGGCAAAATGTCGCCGGACGAACGCAAGACCCAAGGGGCTGCGATCAATCTTGCCAAGGACAAGGTCAACGAGGCGCTGAACGCGCGGCGCGACATCCTGAAATCCGCGAGCCTCGACGCGCGGCTTGCCTCCGAGACCATCGACGTCACGCTGCCGCTGCGCGAAACGCCCACTGAGCGGGGCCGGATTCACCCGCTCAGCCAGGTGATGGACGAACTCACCGCGATCTTCGCCGACATGGGATTTGCCATTGCCGAAGGTCCCGATATCGAGACCGACGATTACAACTTCACCAAGCTCAATTTTCCCGAAGGCCATCCGGCGCGGGAGATGCACGACACATTTTTCTTCAATCCGAAGCAAGACGGCTCGCGCTTGCTGTTGCGCACGCACACCTCCCCGGTGCAGGTCCGCACCATGCTGAGCCAAAAACCGCCGATCCGCGTCGTCTGTCCGGGCCGCACCTATCGGATCGATTCCGACGCCACCCACACCCCGCAGTTTCATCAGGTCGAAGGCCTCGTCATCGACAAGGGGTCGCATCTCGGCCACCTCAAATGGATCCTGCACGAATTCTGCAAGGCGTTTTTCGAGGTCGATCACGTCAACATGCGGTTTCGGCCGTCGTTCTTCCCGTTCACCGAGCCCTCGCTCGAGGTCGACATCCAGTGTCGGCGCGACAAAAGCGAGATTCGTTTCGGCGAAGGCGAGGACTGGCTGGAGATTCTCGGCTGCGGCATGGTGCATCCCAATGTGCTGCGCGCCTGCGGCATCGACCCCGACGTCTATCAAGGCTTCGCCTGGGGCATGGGCATCGATCGCATCGCGATGTTGAAATACGGCATGGCCGATCTGCGGCAATTGTTCGAGAGCGACGTGCGCTGGCTCAATCATTACGGCTTCAAGCCGCTCGATGTCCCGACACTGGCGGGAGGATTGAGCTCGTGAAATTCACGCTTTCCTGGCTGAAGGAACATCTCGAGACCGACGAGCCGGTCGAAAAGCTCGCCGACAAGGCCACCATGATCGGGCTTGAGGTCGAGCACCTCGACGACAAGGCGAAAGCGCTGGCGCCGTTCACGATCGCGCGGGTGATTTCCGCCGAGCAACACCCCAACGCCGATCGCTTGCGGGTCTGCATGGTCGATATCGGGAGTGGCTCCGCGCCCGTGCAAGTCGTCTGCGGCGCGCCGAACGCGCGTGCCGGCCTGGTCAGCGTGTTCTCGCCCCCCGGCACGTTCATTCCGGGCAAGAACATCACGCTCGGTGTCGGCACCATCCGCGGCGTCGAGAGCCGTGGCATGCTGTGCTCGGCGGCCGAACTGCAACTCTCGGAAGATCACGACGGCATCATGGAATTGCCGGCGGACGCGCCGATCGGCGCCGCCTACGCGGCGTGGGCCGGGCTCGGCGATCCTGTGTTCGAAATCAATTTGACGCCGAACCGGCAGGACTGCACCGGCGTGCACGGCATCGCCCGCGACCTTTCCGCCGCCGACATGGGCAAGTTCAAAGACCCCGCGATCAAACCGATCAAGGGCGAGTTTCCCTGCCCGGTAAATGTCACGGTCGAGGACAAAAGTCTTTGTCCCGGCTTTGCGTTGCGGCTGGTGCGCGGCGTTAAAAATGGCCCCTCGCCGGAATGGCTGCAGAAGCGTCTCACCTCGATCGGCTTGCGGCCGATTAACGCGCTGGTCGACATCACCAATTTCATGACCTACGACCGCGCCCGGCCGCTGCATGTGTTCGACGCGGCGAAAGTCAAAGGCAATCTCGTCGTGCGCCGCGCCCGCGACGGCGAGACGCTGCTGGCGCTCGACGGCCGCACTTATACGCTCGACAGCGGCGTTTGCGTGATCGCCGACGATCACGGCATCGAATCGCTCGCCGGCATCATGGGCGGCGAAGCCTCGGGCTGCTCGGAGCAAACCACCGACGTGCTGATCGAATCGGCGCTGTGGAACGAAATCAATATCGCCCAGACCGGCCGCAAGCTCGGCATCAATTCCGACGCGCGCTATCGTTTCGAGCGCGGCGTCGATCCGGCCTTCATGGTGCCGGGGCTCGAGATGGCGACCCGGCTTGTGATGGAGATTTGCGGCGGGACGCCGTCGGAAAACGTTGTCGTCGGCAAGGCGTTTGGCGACGATCGCGTGATCGATTTTCCGCTTCACGAAGTGAAGCGGCTCGCCGGCATCGACGTTCCGTTTACCGAGATGAAGCGCATCCTCGCTCATCTCGGCTTCATGATGGCCGGCAGCGGCGCCGTGGTGAAGATCGCGGTGCCGTCCTGGCGTTCCGACGTGCACGGGAAGGCCGACATCGTCGAGGAGATCGTGCGCATCATCGGCGTCGACAAGGTGCCGATGACGCCGTTCGAACGCGGCGATGCGCCACGCAAGCCGATCCTCAGCCCGATCCAGTTGCGCACCCGTCGCGCCAAGCGCGCGCTCGCTTCGCGCGGCCTCGTCGAAGCCGTGACGTGGTCCTTCATCGCAAAACCTTCCGCCGAATTGTTCGGCGGTGGGGCAAGCGAACTTACGCTTGCAAATCCGATTGCCTCCGATCTCTCCGACATGCGGCCAAGCCTGTTGCCGGGCTTGATCGCCGCAGCACACGCCAACGCCGACCGCGGCTTTCCGGACGTGGCCCTGTTCGAGGTCGGCCAGGTATTCAAGGGCGACAAGCCTGAGGATCAGCTGATCGCGGCTTCAGGCGTTCGCCGTGGCTTCGCCTCGTCGAAAGGCATGGGACGGCATTGGGACGGCTCGGCGACGGCGGACGCGCTTGACGCCAAGGCCGATGCCTTGGCGGTGCTGGCGGCCGCAGGCGCGCCGATGCAGGCGCTGCAGATCGTGCCTGGCGGCCCGGGTTGGCTACACCCGGGACGTTCTGGCACCATCCAGATCGGCCCGCAAAACGTGCTCGGCACTTTCGGCGAAGTGCATCCGCGCGTGCTGGAAGCGCTTGGCGCCGACGGCCCCGTGATCGCCTTCGAAGTTATCCTCGACCGTATCCCCGACGCCAAGCGGAAGCCGACCCGCGCCAAGCCGGTGCTCGACCTCTCACCGTTCCAGCCGGTGTCGCGCGACTTTGCCTTCATCGTCGATCGCGGCGTCAAATCGGGCGACATCGTGCGGGCGGCGCAGGGCGTCGACAAAGTGCTGATCACCGATGTCACCGTGTTTGACGTCTACGAAGGCAAAGGCATCGACGAGGCTAAGAAATCGATTGCCATCGCGGTCACGATCCAACCGCGCGAGAAGACCTTGACCGATCAGGAGATCGACGCGGTCGCCGCGAAGATCGTCGCTGAAGTGAGCAAAAAAACCGGCGGCGTATTGCGGGGGTAACTCCAAGGCGTGCGCGCCGCCACTCGCGGCCTACCTGACAGGTGCTTCGCGGCGCTGAGGCTTTGTCGCTCGCGCTGGTACGGGTTCGCTGTCCTTCAACGCGCCGATTTTTCGCAGCGCCGCGTCTGCGGCGCGCTCGCCGCTTTCCCAGGCGCCGTCGACCGTGCCCCACAACGTTTCGTGAGTTGCTTCGCCGGCAAGAAACACCGCCCCGATCGGCTCCGACAGAATTTTTCGTGAAGCCTGCGCACCGGGCGCGGCGGACGACATCGCGCCAAGCACATAGGGCGAAAAGTTCCAGCGGGTCGCGCTCGATTTCTTCACGGCGGATGCGGCGTCATTGCCGAACAGCTTGGTCAGCCATTCCGCCGCGAACGCCACCATGGCGCCCTCGCCCTGGCTTGCGAGATCGCGGCCAAAAGAGCCTGCAACGTCGATCGAGCACAGCGATGACGAGCCGATATTGGCCAACAAAAGCGCCGTCCGTGTCGAGTTACTTTGTTCGACGATGATGTCGTCGCGGCCGAGTCCCAACGGATTGCCCGGCATTTGCAAGACGATATGATCGTAGCTGCCGAGACCTAATTTTGCCGCGGCATCAAGCTGGCGCTTAGGGAAATCCGGGGTGAATTTGATGTTGCCCGCGGCCAGCACATTGCTCGACACCGTGACAATCGCGGCGCGCGCGGCGATCTTGCCGGCTGGCGTTTCGACGCTGACATCGCGTCCGCTCCATATGACGCGGTTTGCCGGCGTCGAGAACGAGATCGGAATCTGCTCGCCCAATTTTGCGATCAACGTCCCCAAGCCCTGCCGACAGGCGATCGCCGCGTTGCGTTCCTGCGCGCGCGCCTTGTCAACCACAGAGATATCTTTCAAGTCCTTTCCGGCGGCATTGGCGCCGAGCACAAACTCGGCCGTTCCCGCCCAGTCGCCGAGATCTTTCGGCAACACCGAGGCGCAGGACACGTCGGCCCGGCGCGAAGCATCATCGATGGCGCGGTTGGCGCGTACCAAAGCGGCAAGAAATTCCTCGGTTTCTCCGGCCCGCGCATTGCGGCGGCCGATACGAATTTTTTGTCCCAATGGTGCCGCATAGACGTCGAGCCCGGCATTGCGCGCAAGCTTGGTCATCGGGTTGGTCTCGCGATTGTGCATCCAGCGCGCGCCGCGATCGAACGGCACATCGAATGTCGCCGTATCCGTGAGGCAGCGGCCGCCGATTTGGTTGGTGGCCTCCACGACGATGACTTTACGGTTCGCGGCCTGGATGCGTCGGGCGGCGGCGACGCCGGCAGCCCCCGCGCCGATTACCACAATATCGGCCTCGCGCGGCAATGGCGCAGCCCATGCGCGGGCGCCGAGCACTGGCGTCGTCGCAATCGCCACAGACCCCGACAGGAAATCGCGGCGCGTCATTGTCATGTCATGGTTTCCGGAACTTTGAAAAGCGGCAGAACTTTTAGCGAACTTGCCGCATCCAGCCCCTCGCAGCAACCATCATGGTGAATCAATCATGATTGATCGATCCAGGGCATGAACTAAATTGCAACGGCTTTTGAGCATGATAAGGAATAGAAAAAGCGGCCGGAAAGGTCCTTGGGGGAACCAACATGGGCGTCATGCTCGATACCGTCGGCAAGATGATCGCCGGCTACCTTCAGAAGGAGGTGCCGGGATATGAGCCGTTTACGCCAAGCGATCCGGAGCATTTGCGCGGCCTTATCGAGCCGGGCGATGTCTTGCTGGTGGAAGGCAACAACCGGGTTTCCGGCATCATCAAATATCTGACGCAATCCACATGGTCGCATGCCGCGCTCTATGTCGGCCCGGTCGAAGGTGCGACCGAACCCAACGGCGAGCCGCATGTGTTGATCGAGGCCAATATCGGCGAGGGCGTGACCTCGGCGCCGCTGTCGAAATATTCTCCCTATCACACGCGGCTGTGCCGGCCGGTCGGCCTGTCATACGAAGACCGCAACACGGTGTGCCGCTACGCCATCAACCGGATCGGCTTCGGCTACGACACCAAGAACATCCTCGATCTGATGCGCTATTTGATTCCGTTGCCGATCCCGCAACGCTGGCGGCGGCGAATGATCGCTTTCGGATCCGGCGATCCCACCAAGATCATCTGCTCGGCGCTGATCGCGCAGGCCTTCGACGCCGTGCGCTACCCGATATTGCCGAAGATCACGCGTGCCGGCAGCAGGAAGGCCCGGCGCGAAATCCTGCACATCCGCGATTCGTCGCTCTATATGCCCCGCGATTTCGACATCTCGCCCTATTTCGAAGTCGTCAAACCCACCATCGTGCACGGTTTCGACTACACAACCTTGCACTGGGCCGACAAGCAAAAGCCGCTCCAGGAGGTAGCCGGCGAATTCGGTATATTTCCAGAAGCGATCCAGTCGCCGCCACTTGCTCCTGAAGAGATTGACGAAGAGACGCCGGTTCCGGCTTAAGAAGTAGTATCGGTCACCCGATCGCGCGAGCAGGCGGCATCGGGGCTTTTCGGCGCCCCAGAATCAGCCCATCTACCTCTCGCCAGCTTTTCTGTGGAGGGTAGGACCATCATGTTGGACGCCGCGGTCAAGGCACTTTCGCAAATCCTGTCGCCGCCGATGCGCTCCATTTTATGGAGGTCGATCGGGCTCGCACTGGCGTTGATCGTGGTGCTGGCGAGCGGCCTGCAGCGCCTATTGAGCTGGTTTGCGACCTCGGGCGAAATCTGGGCCGAGGCGATGCTTGGACCTGGCTTTCACACCCTCCTCAACGTTCTCGCATGGATCGTCTCGATCGCCGCCGGCCTCGGCGTCGTGTTCGGCGCGGTGTTCCTGATGCCGGCGATCACCTCGCTGATCGCGAGCATCTTCGTCGACGAGGTCGCCGATCATGTCGAGCGCAAGCACTATCCGGCGGAGCGTCCCGGCACGGCACTGCCCCTCGGCATTGCAGTAATGGAAGGCGTCAAAACCGCCCTGCTCACGATCCTCGTCTACCTGATCGCGCTGCCCTTCGTGTTCATCGCCGGCGCGGGATTCCTCGTGTTCTTCGTTGCCACCGCGTGGCTGCTGGGGCGGGAATATTTCGAGCTTGCCGCGATGCGGTTTCGCTCGCCGGCAGAAGCCAAGGCGATGCGCAAACAAAATGCGGCCACGGTATTCGCCGCAGGACTCGTAATCGCCGCGTTCGTGTCGATCCCAATCGTCAATCTCGCAACGCCGCTGTTCGGCATGGCGTTCATGGTCCACATGCACAAGCGGCTGTCGGGCCTGCGACCCGAACTGATCGAGCCTAAGCGGAAGACGGGGATGCCCGTTCGCTAGCGGGCGCGCCCCGGGCTACACCGCGTCCGGGACACGTTGCGCCCCTCACACCGTTTTCTCCGGCCACCGGCAGAGATCGTTGATCAGACAGACCTCGCAACGCGGCTTGCGCGCCAAACACGTGTAACGCCCGTGCAGGATCAGCCAATGATGCGCGTGCAGCATGAACTCGGACGGAATGACGCGCTCAAGCCCAAGTTCGACCTCGAGCGGCGTATTGCCCGGCGCCAGACCCGTGCGATTGCCGACGCGAAAGACATGCGTGTCCACCGCCATCGTGTGTTCGCCGAACGCCATGTTGAGCACGACGTTGGCGGTCTTGCGGCCGGCCCCGGGCAAGGATTCCAACTCGGCACGGGTACGTGGCACCTCGCCGCCGAACTCGGCGATCAGTTTTTCCGAGAGCGCGATGACGTTCTTCGCTTTGGTGCGGTAGAGCCCGATGGTCTTGATGTAGTCGCGCAATTTTTCCTCGCCGAGCGCGAGCATTTTTTGCGGGGTGTCGGCCACCTCGAACAACGCCCGCGTCGCCCTGTTGACGCCGGCGTCGGTCGCTTGTGCCGACAGCACGACCGCGACCAGGAGCGTAAAGGGATTGAGATGCTCGAGCTCCCCCTTCGGCTCGGGATTGGCTTTCCGGAAGCGGTCGAAGACCTCAAAGATTTCGGCTGCCGTCCAAGGTTTAGACCGCGCCGATTTTTTCGAAGGCCGGTGCGAAGGTTTGTTCGAAGGTTTGGCTGGAACCTTGACCTTCTTTTTGGCCGCGCGCGTCCGGCCCGATTTGGGCGTGGCTTTCTTCACCGATTGGCCGGATTTGCGGGATTTCTTGACGGGTTTTGCGTCCAAGGGTTTCGATTTGGCCGGATGCTTGCGGATGATTTTCGCCATGATGCGGGTATACTGATCTCGCATGATCCCAGGCAATGATTTTGATCCGGGCTCCCCACAGCCGGAATTATTTTCGGCGCTGCTGACGCCCCACCGCTCGCTGAATCGCACCGGCTTCCTGGTGCTGATGGGATTTCTCAGCGTGGTGAGTTTCGCCGCGGGTCTCGCTTTTCTGCTGATGGGCGCATGGCCGGTGTTCGGCTTTTTCGGCCTCGACGTGCTTGTGATCTACTGGGCATTCCGAATCAATTTCCGGCGCGGCCAAGCCAGCGAGGAGATTTCGGTGACGCCGTCCGAGTTGCGGGTGCGGAGGGTCAGTCACCGCGGCCATGTGGTCGAGTGGGTGCTCAATCCGCTCTGGGTGCAGCTCGACCGTACAGTCCACGCCGAATTCGGCATCGAAAGGCTTTATCTGGTCTCGAAAGGCCGCCGCGTCTCGATCGCGAGCTTCCTTGGCCCAGACGAAAAAGCGAGCTTTGCCAAAGCTTTACTGATCGCGCTGCAGGCCGCCAAACGAGGGCCGACCTACAATCCTCTCTCTTGATGAGCGCTTCGGAAATCGGGTGGTTTCGATCCCCCGTCTGGCTTACATCCGACCCATGATGAACTTCGCAATGTCCGACCACCGCCTAGCCAAGCCCGGGCCCCAAAACGCCGCGCTCCGCGATTATGATTCGGTGCGGCGCGCCATCGCCTTCATCTCGGAGCACTGGCGGGCGCAGCCGACCATTGAGGCGATGGCGGATGCGGCAGGCGTCACGCCGGACGAACTGCACCATCTGTTTCGCCGCTGGGCCGGGCTGACGCCGAAGGCCTTCATGCAGGCGTTGACGCTCGACCATGCCAAAAGCTTGCTGCGCAATTCGGCCAGCGTGCTCGATGCCGCGCTCGACTCCGGGCTTTCCGGTCCCGGCCGGTTGCACGACCTGTTCGTCACCCACGAGGCAATGTCGCCCGGCGAATGGAAGAACGGCGGCGCCGGCATGACGCTGGCCTACGGATTTCATCCCTCGCCGTTCGGCACCGCGCTTGTGATCCGAAGCGGCCGCGGGCTGGCCGGACTTGCGTTTGCCGATCCGGGCGAGGAACAGGCCTCACTCGCCGACATGCAACGGCGATGGCCGCAGGCGAGCTATATCGAGGACCGCGACGGCACGGCCGCGTTGGCGCAACGCATCTTCGACATAAGGCTGTGGCGTCCCGACCAACCGCTGCGCGTGGTCCTGATCGGGACCGATTTCGAGGTCCGGGTGTGGGAGACGCTGTTGAAAATCCCGATGGGGCACGCGGTCTGCTACTCGGACATCGCCACCAAGATCGACAGCCCCAAGGCGTCACGCGCGGTCGGCGCGGCGGTCGGAAAGAATCCGATCTCATTCGTGGTGCCCTGCCACCGCGCGCTTGGCAAAAGCGGCGCGTTGACCGGCTATCACTGGGGCATCACCCGCAAGCAGGCGATGCTCGGCTGGGAAGCGGGACAGGTGGGGATCCAATAACGCCTGCAGCTAACGGTCGAGCCGCTTACACATGATCGCGGTGTCGCAGAGCCGGCCGTCCGGAAACAGCGCATAGTCAGGAACAATCCCGATCTGCATCCAGCCCTCGCGCAAATAAAGGCGATGGCCGTTGTCGCCGGGCACGGTATCGAGCACGAGAAGCCAACGCCCGCGGCGTCTCGCTTCCTCCTCCACGCGCGCCATCAAGGCTGCGGCAACACCGTGACCGCGCGCAGACCGATGCACCAGCAATTTCTTGACGTCGGCGCGATGCGGCTGATTGGGCGGGGTATCCAATCCAAGCTGCACGGTGCCGACGATTCGCCCTTCCAACTTTGCTGCCAGCAGGACGGTATCGCCCGAAGCCACCGCGCTTGCGACTTTGCGAAAGAACGCCAAGCCTTGTCCTTGCGAGAACGGCGACATGAAGCTCACGCTGGCACCGCCTTCGACGCAATCGACGAGTACGGCCGCGAGTTGTTCCAGCGAGCTTTCAGCTACCGGCGCCTCGATAGCGACGATTTCGGCCTTGGCGCTCACGCCGCCAGATCGAGCTTCGAGGCCACGGTGGCGTCCGCATTGAGGCGATAGATCACAGGCACGCCGGTGGCGAGTTCGCGGGCCAGAATACCCTCCGGCGAAAGCTTTTCCAACACCATGATCAGCGCGCGCAGCGAATTACCGTGGGCGACGACGAGCGTGCGTTCGCCGCGCAGCACGCAAGGCAGAATCTCCTGCACGTAATAGGGAAGCGTGCGGGCCAGCGTATCCTTCAGGCTTTCGCCGCCGGGCGGGGCCACGTCGAAAGAGCGCCGCCAGATATGCACTTGCTCCTCGCCCCATTTCTTGCGAGCGTCGTCCTTGTTGAGCCCGGACAGATCGCCATAGTCGCGCTCATTGAGTGCCTGGTGCTTCTTGATGGGAATCCCGGTTTGGCCGATCTCGCCAAGCACGAGATCGAGCGTGTGCTGGGCGCGCGTGAGCGCCGAGGTGAAGGCGATATCGAACGACAACCCCTGCGCCTTCAATTGGCGACCCGCTTGGCTAGCCTCGGCGATACCCTTCTCGGTGAGATCTGGATCTTTCCAGCCGGTGAAAAGATTTTTCAGATTCCATTCGCTCTGGCCGTGACGCACGAGCACGAGAAGACGGTCGCTCATTCCACACTTTCCGTTCTTATTCAGAGCCGCGAATTTTTAGAAATCACCGAGCCCGAGTACGTCGGTCATCGAGTACAGTCCCGGCTTCTGATCGCGCGCCCACAACGCGGCCTTGACGGCACCTTGCGCGAACATCGTCCGGTCCTCTGCCCGGTGCGTGAGTTCGATGCGCTCCATCGCGCCCGCGAAAATCACGCTGTGATCGCCGGTGACCGTTCCACCACGCAACGACGCAAAACCGATATCGCCGGCCAGCCGCGCGCCGGTTTGGCCGTCGCGCCCTCGCGCGGAGCGCTGGTCGAGCGCAATCTTGCGGCCCGCGGCCGCGGCCTCGCCCAGCATCAATGCGGTGCCCGACGGCGCGTCGATCTTGGCTCGATGATGCATTTCCAGAATTTCGATGTCGAAGCCTTCGTCCAATGATTGCGCCACCCGCTTCACCAGCGCCGCCAGCAAATTGACGCCAAGGCTCATATTGCCCGACTTGACGACGATGGCGCGCGAGGTGACGCTCTTGATGACGGCATCGTCCGACGACGACAGACCGGTGGTGCCGATCACATGCACCAGGCCGCGCTCGGCGGCGATGGCGACATTGGCAATGGTTGCCGCCGGTACGGTGAAATCAAGAATGCCGTCGGCGTTTTTCGATAGCGACCATAGATCGGCCGACAGCGGCACGCCATTGGCGGGCAAGCCCGCCAGCGTCCCGGCATCTTTCCCCAGAAGCTCAGAACCGGGCGCTTCGAGCGCGCCGGTAAGCACGGCGCCCGAGGTCTCGGTGATCACCCGCGTCAACGCACGGCCCATCCGGCCGCCGGCCCCCGCAACGATCAAGCGCATCTCGGACATTTTTCAAGCCCTCGCCACCCCTTGCCGTATAACCGCAGCGGGCCGTTCCGGCAACCGATCAGGGGAAAAGCGTCAAGGCTGCGCCCCGTCATAGCCTTCGATGATCACGAGATCGGTCTCGGCGTGGGGCGAACGGATCGCGACCAGCCGCGTATATTCCGGCGAATGGTAGCAGGCCAGCGCGGTCTCGTAGTCTTTGAATTCCAACACCACATTGCGCGAGCGCGACGAGCCTTCCTTGGCTTCGAATTTGCCGCCGCGCACGAGAAATTTCGCGCCGTATTTCTTGAAGACCGCGCCGTTCTGCGCGACATATTCCTTGTAGCCGTCCATGTTGTGAACATCGACACGCGCGATCCAATAACCCTTTGCCATCTGCACTCCTCTCCGGTTTTTTGATTCACCCCAACGCCTGGGCGATCTCGGCCTGGATGGCCTCCGCCGCCGCCTTGGGGTCGGCGGCTTCCATCACCGGCCTTCCGATTACCAGATAATCCGCGCCGGCGGCGATCGCGCGGGCCGGCGTCATGATCCGCTTCTGATCGCCACTCGCCGCTCCCGTGGGCCTGATTCCGGGTGTCACCAGGCTGATCTGATGACCCACGATCTTGCGCAAGGACGCCGCCTCTTCAGGCGAACACACCAGGCCGTCAATACCGAGCACCTGCGCCTGCTGGGCGCGGGCCGCGACCATGTCGGATACGCCGAGGCGATAGCCGGCCGCATGGAGGTCGCCGTCGTCGTAGGAGGTCAGCACGGTGACGGCAAGAATTTTCAGATTCGATCCCGCGCGGCCCTCGACCGCCGCCTTCATGGTTTGCGGATAGGCATGCACGGTCAGGAACGTGGCGCCAAGCGCGGCGACGCTCTCGACGCCGCGCGCCACGGTGTTGCCGATGTCATGCAGCTTGAGGTCGATGAAAACCTTCTTGCCGCCATTCGCAAGTTGACGGACCAGCGGCAATCCTCCGGCAAAGGCGAGCTGATAGCCGATCTTGTAAAATGTCACGCTGTCGCCGAGCCGGTCGATCATCGCTTCCGCGGCCGCGACGCCAGGCAGATCGAGCGCCACAATCAACCGGTCGCGGGGAGCAATATCGGTCGGCTTCATGTCACCTCACATCATGCGTTGGGAAACGTCGATCAATTGCCGCACCAGCGCTTGCAGCGCCTCGATATCGGCGGAATGCTTCAACCGGTCCATGTCGTCATAGGCCTCGCTCGCGAACGACAATGCGAGCTGGTTCGGAATGACGGTGGCGTGGCAGGCCGACAGAATGAGCCGCAGTGCCGCCAACGATCGAGCGCCGCCAAGACGGCTTTCGGAGGCTGCCGCGATTGCGAAAGCCCGCTCGCGAAATACCTGACCGCGCGTTTCATTCGCGTCTTGCACGCGCGTCACCCAGTCGATGGTGTTCTTGACCAAGGGCGGCACCGACGAATTGTATTCCGGCGTCACGATCAGGACCCCATGATGCGCGCCGATCATGCGCTTGAGATTGACCGCGTGCTTGGGCACGCCCGATTTCGTTTGCAGGTCGCCGTCATAGATCGGAAGCGGAAAATCGCCGAGCGAGAGGCGCGTGACTTCCGCGCCCGCAGCCGCGAATTCATACGCCGCCGCAGCCGCAAGCTTCGCATTGAGCGAGCCGGTGCGGAGCGATCCGGGGATCACGAGGATTTTCAGCGCGGTCATGATCTAATCGCAGCTAAAGCATGATTCGGAAAAGTGGGGAACCGGTTTTCCGAAAAAATCATGCGCAAACGAGACGACGACGCCCTCGCGCACAGCACCGGACGATCAGCCCTTGCGATACACCCAGACACGGGCCGGCGGAAGGTTCATCCAGATGCGCTCGGAGGCTTCTGTGGATACGCCCGGCAACGATTTCGGTATCGGAGGCGCCACCGAATAGGTGAACTGCACGAACGGCGCACCCGGCGCCAGCGCGACGAAGGCATCGCGGATCAGTTTCAAGCGGGTCAGCATCGGCTTGGTGACGAGCGGCAGGCCGGAGACGACGGCCGATGCGGGACCGTTCAACACGTCCCAGAGCGAGTCGCGGAGCGCATAGGCATCGCCCTGCACGACCTTGGCTTGCGGATAGCGGTCTCGCAACAGCGCGCAGAAGCCAGGATTATATTCGACCAGGACGAGACGCCTCTGATCAATCCCGTGCTCGATCAACGCGTTGGTGATCGCCCCGGTGCCGGGGCCGAGTTCGACCACCGGGCCGGCGGAATCGATATCGACATATTGCGCCATGGTGCGCGCCAGCACCCGGCCCGACGGCATCACCGCGCCCATGTGAAGCGGCTTTTCGATCCAGGAACGGAGAAAACGAACCTCATCGTCGAGGCGAAGAGGCTTTTTCAACGCACGCGCGGACGATTGCAAAGGCATGTCGCTACCAGGCGGGACCGCGCTTTCGCGGCACTGTCAGAAAATGGTCATAAAGACGTATAGGTAGCAGCCGATACGGTCAAGCCAGATGGCTTGGGTAGCAATGCGCCGTCACGCTTTGCGATTCAAGTGTGCCGCCAGCGCTTTAGGGAGTGCTGCGGGTACCGAAGAAGTCCTTGACCTTAGTGAAGAAACCCGCCGCCTCCGGTTGCGTCGCACCGGACGATAATTTTTCGAATTCGGTCAATAATTCCTGCTGTTTCTTGGTCAGATTTTGCGGCGTTTCGACGACGACCTGCACGTACATATCCCCGGTCTGACGTGAGCGGAGCACCGGCATCCCCTTTGATGCGATCCGAAAGCGCCGGCCCGATTGGGTTCCGGAAGGAACCTTCACCTTGGTCTTGCCTTTCTCGATCGTCGGCACCTCGAATTCGCCGCCGAGCGCCGCGGCCACCATCGAGATCGGCACACGACAATGCAGATCGGCGCCGTCGCGCTGGAAGAACGGATGCGTCGCCAGCGAGAGGAAAATGTAGAGATCGCCCGGCGGGCCGCCGCGAACACCCGCCTCGCCTTCACCAGCAAGCCGGATGCGCGTGCCATCTTCCACGCCTTGCGGGATATTGACCGCCAATGTCCGCTCGCGCGTCACCCGTCCTGAGCCGGCGCAGGAGGGACACGGGTCTTCGATCATCTGACCCCGGCCCTGACAGCCCGGGCAGGTTCGCTCCAGCGTGAAAAATCCCTGTGCCTGGCGGACCCGCCCGGCGCCGCCGCACATGCCGCAGGTCTTCGGCTTGGTGCCGGCTTTCGCGCCCGTTCCGGAGCAGGATTCGCACGTCACCGAAACCGGAATCTCGATCTGGGCGGTCTTGCCGAGGAAAGCTTCCTCGAGCGTGATTTCCATGTTGTAGCGCAGATCGGCGCCGCGCTCGCGACCGCCGCCGCGTCCGCGTTGCCCGGCCATGCCGAACAGGTCTTCGAAAATATCGGAGAACGACGACGCAAAGCCGGCACCGAACCCCGGACCGCCGCCACCTTGCTCGAACGCCGCATGGCCGAACCGGTCATAGGCGGCGCGCTTGTCGCCGTCTTTGAGAACTTCGTAGGCTTCGTTGATTTCCTTGAAGCGCACTTCGCTCGTAGCATCGCCCGGATTCTTGTCGGGATGCCATTTCATCGCAAGCTTGCGGAAGGCTGCCTTGAGACGGGACTCATCCGCATCTCGCTCGACTTCAAGGGTTTCGTAGTAGCAGCGCTTGGTGGACATCCGTCAAACCCGCCCGAAATTCGTCCTCAGTTCCGAAGGCATGCTTCCAAAAGCAATGCGCCCTAAAAGATGCAGCCTCCGGCTTAACAAAAAATAACCCCCATCCTTGAGACGCCGCTTTGCGTGCTCTTCAGGACGAGGGTCATGGTCTTAAAGCCCACTTAGGCGGACTTCTTGTTATGCTTGTCGTCGTCGACCTCGGTAAATTCCGCGTCGACCACGTCGTCCTTCGCCGCGTCCTTCGCCGCATCGCTCTCGGCCTGTTGCTTGTACATCGCCTCGCCGAGCTTCATCGAAACTTGCGCCAGCGCATTGGTCTTGGCCTTGATCGCCTCCGCGTCGTCGCCCTTGAGCGCTTCCTTCAAATCACTGACCGCGTCTTCGATGGCGCGACGATCGGTTTCCGGAATCTTCGAACCGTGTTCGGCCAGCGCCTTCTCGGTCGAGTGCACCAGCGCGTCGGCATGGTTCTTGGCATCGACCGCTTCGCGCCGCTTCTTGTCCTCGGCGGCGTTGGCCTCGGCGTCCTTGACCATCTTCTGGATGTCGGCTTCGGACAGACCGCCGGAGGCCTGAATGCGAATCTGCTGCTCCTTGCCGGTCGCCTTGTCCTTTGCCGACACATTGACGATGCCGTTGGCGTCGATGTCGAAGGTGACCTCGATTTGCGGCATGCCGCGTGGCGCCGGAGGAATGCCCATCAGATCGAACTGGCCGAGAACCTTGTTGTCGGCCGCCATTTCGCGCTCGCCCTGGAAGACGCGAATGGTGACGGCGTTCTGGTTGTCCTCGGCGGTCGAGAATACCTGGCTCTTCTTGGTCGGAATCGTGGTGTTGCGGTCGATGATGCGGGTGAACACGCCACCCAGCGTCTCGATGCCGAGCGACAGCGGCGTCACGTCGAGCAGCAGCACGTCCTTGACGTCGCCCTGCAACACGCCGGCCTGGATCGCCGCACCGATGGCAACGACTTCGTCCGGGTTAACGCCCTTGTGCGGCTCCTTGCCGAAGAACTGCTTCACCACTTCCTGAATCTTGGGCATGCGGGTCATGCCGCCGACCAGGACGACTTCGCCGATTTCGCCGGCGGTGAGCCCTGCGTCCTTCAGCGCCTTGCGGCACGGCTCGATGGTCTTGTCGACGAGGTCCTGAACCAGCGCCTCGAATTTGGCGCGCGTCAATTTCATCGTCAGATGCTTCGGCCCGGACTGATCGGCGGTGATGAACGGCAGGTTGATTTCGGTCTGCGTCGTCGAGGACAGTTCGATCTTGGCCTTTTCGGCGGCCTCTTTGAGACGTTGCAAGGCCAGCTTGTCGTTGCGCAGGTTGATGCCCTGCTCCTTCTGGAATTCATCGGCCAGATAGTTGACTAGCCGCATGTCGAAGTCTTCGCCACCGAGGAAGGTGTCGCCGTTGGTCGACTTCACCTCGAACACCCCGTCGCCGATTTCGAGAATCGAAATGTCGAAGGTGCCGCCGCCGAGGTCGTACACCGCAATGGTGCCGGTCTTGGTCTTGTCGAGGCCGTAAGCGAGCGCGGCCGCGGTCGGCTCGTTGATGATGCGCAACACTTCGAGGCCGGCGATCTTGCCGGCGTCCTTGGTGGCCTGACGTTGCGCGTCGTTGAAATAGGCGGGAACCGTGATGACGGCCTGATCGACCTTCTGGCCGAGATGGGCTTCGGCGGTCTCTTTCATCTTCTGCAGGATGAAAGCGGAAATCTGCGAGGGCGAGTAGGTCTTGCCGTCGGCTTCGACCCAGGCATCGCCGTTGGACGCCTTGACGATCTTGTAGGGGACGAGCTTCTTATCCTTCTCGACCATCGGATCGTCATAACGGCGACCGACGAGGCGCTTGACCGCGAAGAAGGTCCGTTCGGGATTGGTTACCGCCTGGCGCTTGGCGGGCTGTCCGACGAGGCGCTCACCGTCATCGCTGAAGGCAACAATGGATGGGGTCGTCCGCATGCCTTCGGCATTTTCGATGACTTTCGGCGTCTTGCCATCCATTACGGCAACGCACGAATTGGTGGTGCCGAGATCGATCCCAATGACCTTTCCCATGGTCCTCATATCCTTTTTTTGCAGCAGGTCGGCTGGGCCCTGACGGCGCACCAATCCAAACCCCAACGATCAAATGCTCGCGATATTGCGGCGGTGAGCCTCATATAGGAGGGGGGGGCAGGCCTGCAAGGACCGGGACGCAACCTTAGCCCTCGAAAAGCCTCCGACCTTGAAAGATAGTGTCCATTAAGGCCAAAGACGGGCGGAGGCTTGCTTACGTCATGCGCCGGGGGTGGATACAAAGGATTCTTGCGCGGACGTATCTCGGCCCGGCCTGTTGCCAAACCGTCAAAACCGCTAAAAGCGGGACATTAAAACTTGGGCCCCCGTTAATGGGGCACGACCGGCCGACCATTGAACCTCAATGCGAACCCAGTAGATTCTCCATGAAACCCTCCCGATTATTAACTGCGATTGCCTTGCTGATCGCCGCGAGTTCTCCAGGATTCGCCGCCGACACGGTTTTTCCGCCCGGAGTCCGGGTTGGGATGACGCCGCTGGTGGGCCTTTCCCCTGCAAAAACCTTCACCGGATTCGAAACCGAGGATGAAGGGGTCAAGGTGCTGGTGAGAGAACTCCCGGCCGAGGCCTATGGCGAGGTCTTGAATGCCTTCAAGGCCAGCCCCCCGGGCGCCAATCGCGCAAAACCCGAGACCGTCGAGACCGCCGCCGGCCTGGCCTATTTCACCGCGGAAAGCGCCAAGGATGGCAGCGGGAATCTGCGGCGCTATTCGATGATTCTGCCGGGCGGCACCTTCTCCGGCTATGTCGCGGCGCAAGTTCCCGAGAATGCCGGTAAAATCTACACCGACGAAGCGGTACGGCGGATGTTTGCCTCCGCCGTGATCCGCAAGGAAGTTCCGGTCGAGGAGCAGCTTGGCCTGATGCCGTTCAAAATCGCCGAACTCAGCGATTTCAAAAATATTCGCACGCTCGCCCCAGGGGCTGCGATCCTTCTCACCGACGGCGACGAAACAAGCGGCTTTGCTGCCGCCCCCTTCGTGGTGATCGGCTTGATCGGATCCGCGCCGACACAGCCGGACGATCGCGGCCGCTTCGCCCAACAGACCGCGACCACGATTCCCGGCGTCCGCGATGCGCGGATTACGATGTCCGAACCCATTCGCATCGACGGCATGCCCGGCTATGAAACCCGGATCGATGCCATCAGCGGCAAGGACAACACCGCCGTCACCGTCGTGCAGTGGCTGCGGTTCGGCGGCGCGACCGCGCTGCGCATCATCGGAAGCGCCCCGCGCGACCAATGGACTGCAGCCTTCCCACGCTTTCGCGCCGTGCGTGACGGAATTCAACCGCGCGGATAACGACGTTTGGCCGAAGTCTCAGCCGGCGTTGTTCGGTTCGTTGCCGTTCGCGGCCGCCTTCGTCTTGGCTCCGCCCTTGGAGACCGCGACCAACGCCGGCCGCAGCACGCGCTCGCCGATCATGTAGCCGGCCTGCACGACCTGGACCACCGTGCCCGCAGGCACCGATGGATCGGGGACCTCATACATCGCTTGTTGAAAATTCGGATCGAATTTTTCGCCCGAAGGATCGAATTTCTTAACGCCGTTTTTCTCCAGCGTGTTGAGTAGCGATCGCTCGGTCAATTCGACGCCTTCGATCAGCGCCTTCAGGCCCGGATCGGCCTGCGCTTTGGTCTCGGGGGGGACCGCATCGAGCGCGCGCTGCAGATTGTCGGCGATATCGAGAACGTCGCGTGCAAAGCCGGTGATGCCGTAAGCGCGCGCATCGGCCACTTCGCGGCTGGTCCGCTTACGCAGGTTTTCCATCTCCGCCAGCGTGCGCAGCATTTTGTCGCGCAATTCGGCGGCTTCCTTGGCCAACGCTTCCGTTGAGCCTTCTTCTGGATCGTCGGGCATGATGTACGGCTTGGAAACCACGGGCTCGGGGCCCTGCGCCGGCTTCGCCGGATTGTCCTTCTGCCGCTCGGGATCGGTCATAGACTGCCTTCTCGAAGAATCTCTGGAATGAATGGGGTTTGCTGGCCGGGATATCGTGCTTTAAGCGCAGAAAATCAAGCGCCAAGGCTCTTTTCAAGCACAAGGCTCTTTCAAGCCAAAGCTTGGCAAGGGTATGATCATCCGCCGAGCAGTCGGCTGACGATGCGCGCGGCATAATCGACTGTTGGAATCACCCTTGCATAATTCAGTCGGGTCGGTCCGATCACGCCGAGAACGCCGACGATGTGACCGGCCCCATCGCTATAGGGCGCGATGATGGTGGAAGAGCCGGAGAGCGAAAACAGCTTGTTTTCCGACCCGATGAATATCCGCACGCCTTCGGCACGTTCCGCGCGGCCCAACAGATCGATCACGCCGCGCTTGGTTTCGAGATCGTCGAACAGCAATCTGACGCGCTCGAGATCTTCGAGCGCGTGCAAATCTTCCAGAAGGTTGGCGTGGCCGCGCACGATCAATTGGCGGTCGTCATTGTTGCCGCCGGACCAGCTCGCGATCCCGGCGGCGATGACCTTCTGCGTCAATTGATCGAGTTCAGTGCGATCCTGCGTCAGCGCGGTTTCAAGCTCGAGGCGCGCTTCCGCCAATGTCCGCCCGCGAATCCGTGCGTTGAGAAAATTCGTAGCCTCGGTGAGTGCGGAAGAGGGAACGCCTGACGGCAGGGTCAAAACGCGGTTCTCGACCTGGCCGTCCTCACCGACCAGCACGGCCAGTGCCCGCTCCGGCTCCAGCCGCACGAATTCGATATGCTTGAGCCGCGAATTGGATTTCGCCGTCAGCACCACCGCCGCGGCCCGAGTCAGGCCGGAAAGCCGTGTCAAAGCTTCGCCAAGGGCGGCTTCGACCGACTGCGCCTTGCCGACGGAGGCCAGCTGATTCTGGATCGACTGCCGCTCCGCCTCGGTGAGATCGCCCACCTGCATCAAGGCATCGACGAAAAAGCGCAAGCCCAGTTCGGTCGGCAGCCGGCCCGCCGAGGTATGCGGTGCGTAAATCAGGCCAAGCTGCTCGAGGTCCGACATCACGTTCCGCACCGAGGCCGGCGACAGCGGTACCGCGATCAAGCGCGAAATGTTGCGTGAGCCGACCGGCTCGCCGGTCGCGAGGTAACTCTCGACGATTTGACGAAATATGTCCCGCGAACGCTGGTTGAGCTGGGCAAGCCCGGCGTTCGGCGCGATCAGGCCAATCGGATCATGGTGAGCCACTGGTCACTCCTGGCAACTAACCCTAGATCATGATGCGATTAAGTGGAATCGCATCACGATCTCAGCTCTTCGTTTGAGCATGATCTTTTCGGAAAACCGGTTCCCACCCCGCATCAAGTGCGGGGCAGGCTTTTTCCGGATCATGCTCTAATTTGTCCATCTCGCGGGCTCTAATTTGTCCATCTCGCGGGCCGGTTACAAGCGGCATTGGTTCCTTATGAGGTGGTCAAGGGCCTTGCCGCTACGGCTTCTCGCTCCTACAAGCACCGCGAGCCATCGTCTTTATCTTACCTTTGCCGAATTTTCGGAGGATTCCCAATGCGCCCAAGCCGCCGTGCGCCGGATGAACTGCGCGCCGTGTCGCTAGAGCGCGGCGTGGTCAAATACGCCGAAGGTTCTTGCATGGTCAAATTCGGCGACACCCATGTGCTGGTGACGGCGACGTTGGAAGAACGGTTGCCGCCATGGCTCAAGGGCCAGGGCCGGGGCTGGGTCACCGCCGAATACGGCATGCTGCCGCGCGCGACCCTGGAACGCACCCGCCGTGAGGCTTCCTCCGGCAAGCAAAGCGGCCGCACCGTCGAAATCCAGCGCCTGATCGGCCGCTCGTTGCGCGCCACGCTCGACCTCGAAGCGCTCGGCGAACGCCAGATCACGGTGGACTGCGACGTGCTGCAAGCCGATGGCGGCACGCGGACCGCCTCGATCACCGGCGCCTGGGTCGCGCTCGCCGATTGCATCGGCTGGATGAAGGCCCGCAACATGGTGAAAGCCAACGTGCTACGCGACAATGTGGCGGCGATCTCTTGCGGCATCTACAACGGCACGCCGGTGCTCGACCTCGATTATGCCGAGGATTCGGAGGCCGAGACCGACGCCAATTTTGTCATGACCGGCGATGGACGCATCATCGAGGTGCAGGGCACGGCCGAAAAGACGCCGTTTTCGCAGGACGAATTTCTGGCGCTGATGGAGCTGGCGCGCAAAGGCGTGGCGCGGCTGGTGGATTTGCAGAAAATGGCCGTGGCATGAGTAGGCCATGGGCCGCACCACAATCCGCTTTTGCTGATCGCGCTATTACTCAGTAGATTAAAACGCACATGCACCGTCGAATCGCAGGCAAGCTCGTGATCGCGACCCACAATCCCGGCAAGCTTGCCGAGATGCGCGAATTGCTGGCGCCGCACGGCGTCGAGGCGATCTCGGCGGGCGAACTTGGCCTCGGCGAGCCCGAGGAAACCGGCAAGACCTTTCGCGCCAATGCCCATATCAAGGCCGTTGCCGCGGCAAAATCAGCACAGCTGCCGGCGTTCGCGGACGATTCAGGGTTGGTGGTCGACGCGCTCGACGGCGCGCCCGGGATTTATTCCGCGCGCTGGGCCGGGCCGAACAAGGATTTTATGGTCGCGATGACGCAGATCGAACGTCTGTTGCAGGAACGCGGCGCGACCACGCCTGCGCAACGCCGCGCGCATTTCGTTTCCGCGCTATGCGTGGCCTGGCCCGACGATCATCTGGAGGAAGTCGAGGCGCACGCCGACGGCACGCTGGTGTGGCCACCACGAGGCACCGCCGGCTTCGGTTACGACCCGGCCTTCCTGCCGGAGGGACACACCCGCACCTTCGGCGAAATGACCAGCATCGAGAAACACGGCCTGCCGCCACTGGGACTCGGGCTGTCACATCGCGCCCGCGCCTTCGTCAAACTGGCGGAGATTTGCCTTGACCGGCGCTGACAAAACACCCCGTCCAAAGGACGCGAGACAAGGGGCCTTCGGCGTCTACGTGCATTGGCCGTTTTGCCTGTCGAAATGTCCGTATTGCGACTTCAACAGTCATGTCCGGCATGCGCCGATCGATGAGGCGCGATTTTCGCGCGCCTTCGCCCGTGAGATCGAAACCACGGCGGCACGCATTCCCAACCGCGAAGTATCGTCGATTTTTTTGGGCGGCGGCACGCCATCCTTGATGGAGCCGCAAACCGTCGGCGCGATTTTGGATGCGATCGGAAAGCACTGGCGGATCACGAGCGACGTCGAGGTCACGCTGGAGGCCAATCCAACCAGCGTCGAGGCGACGCGCTTTCGCGGCTATCGCACCGCCGGCGTCAACCGGGTTTCGCTCGGCGTGCAAGCGCTCGATGACGCCTCCTTGAAGGCGCTTGGGCGCTTGCACACCGCGCGCGAGGCGCTCGACGCGGTCGCCATCGCGCGCACGGCCTTCGATCGCTACTCCTTCGATCTGATTTACGCCCGTCCTGATCAGACGCCCACAATGTGGGCGAACGAGCTGAAACATGCGATTTCGGAAGCGGCCGAGCACCTCTCGCTCTATCAGCTAACGATCGAACCGGAGACGCCTTTCTTCGGCCTGCATGCCGCCGGCAAATTGAAGACGCCGGATGAAGCGACCGCGCGTGCGCTTTATGACGTCACGCAGGAGGTTTGCGCGGCGCAAGGTTTGCCGGCTTACGAGATTTCCAATCACGCGCGTGTCGGCGCGGAGTGCCGACATAATCTGGTCTATTGGCGCGGCGAGGAATATGCCGGCATCGGTCCCGGCGCCCATGGCCGTCTCGACATCGATGGCACGCGACACGCAATCGCCACCGAAAAGCGGCCCGAGGCGTGGCTGATGCGCGTCGAAGCGAACGGCCACGGCATCGTCACCGACGATCGCCTCAACAGCGAAGAACGCGCCGACGAATTTTTGCTGATGGGGCTTCGGCTCGCCGAGGGCATCGACCCGCGGCGCTACGCGACGTTGGCGGGGCGCGCGCTCGATCCGCGCCGGATTGCGTTGTTGCGTGAAGAAGGCGCCATCGCCGTCGACGCCGGCGGGCGGCTGCGCGTCACCAAGGCCGGATTTCCGGTGCTCGACGCGGTGGTGGCCGATCTAGCGGCGTAGGCGCCAAAGCTCTTTTTAAGCGCCAAAGCTCTTGGGCGATCCCGCGACCGGCGCGCCGCCATTTGACCCCACGCGCATGACCGCGAGCCCGCGTTCGTTGGTGCCGTCGGCGCGAAACCGAAACAGGCCATCGATGCCGGCAAAGCCGGATGCGTTCGTCAGAACCTCGGGCGCGAAGCGCTGCGGTCCTTGCGTTCTCGCCAGTGCCGCCACAAGGGCGACCGCGTCATAGGCAAGGGTTGCGGTTCGCACCGGATCGGTTGCGAATTTGGCGCGGTAGCGGTTCGAGAAACCTCGAAAGCCCGATGGATCGGGCGCGGCATAAAGGCCACCCTGCAACGCCGCGCTCGCGAATACGCGCGGACTGTCCCACAGGCCGGTGCCAAGCAACTGGATGTTTTTCAGATTCGCGCCAGCCGCGGTCAATGCATCGGCCACCGCCACCACCGAATCGCCGTCGTCGGCGATAAAAAGCGCGTCCGCCTGGTTGAGCGCCGGCGCCACCGTCCGTGCCGCACTCGCGCGATCGGCGCCGTATTTTTCAAATGCCACGATGCGGCCACCCCGGCGGGCCACCGACTGCTTGAACGCGGCCTCCACCACATTGCCATAGGCATTTTCGGGCAGCAGCGCGGCGAAGGATCGCTTTCCGGTGCTCGCGGCGTATTCGACAATCCGGTTGACATCGGATTCGGGCAGGAAACTGAAGAGATAGACGCCCCGCCCGGCCACGCTCGAATCGGTGGAGAACGCGATCACAGAAACGTTCCGGGCGCGGGTCGCTTGCGCGGTGGCCGGCACCGACAACGCAAACAGCGGGCCTAAAATGATTTCCGCGCCCTCCTCGAGCGCCTGTTGCGTTCCCTGTTGGGCACCTTGCGCGCTGCCGCCATCGTCCTTGATCAGAAGCTGGATATTGGGATTCTTGAATTCCGCCAGCGCCATCTCGGAGGCATTCTTCATCGATTGCGCCGCGACGCCGGCATTACCGGCGGCCGAAAGCGGCAGGACCAATCCCACCTTGACCTGGCCGGTGCCGGCAACGAGCGGCTGTTGGGGCGGCCCGGCCGGATCAGGTTGCGAGCCGAACGGACTGGAAAACTGGCTCAGGCCCTGCTGCACGCCGGCGCAAGCCCCAAGCAGCGGCGCCGCCAGAATCAGGCCGACTGCCGCCCGGCGGGTTGGGCCAGAGGGCAGAGACTTGGAATGCTCCGTGTCGGGTTTGAGCGGGCCCACCATTGCATCTCTTCCAGATCATGCGCTCGACCAACCGAAATCGGCCAGAAAATTCACCCCCCACGATCAGGACGGGGGGATTCAGGCATATTGTCGGCGAATAGTTAACCAAAACAAAAGGATTGTGGCATTGCGGCGCCGGCCTTGGCTGCAGGGTTGCCTCCTCACCGTTGCTCGGCACTGGATCCCCCGGCACGCACGATCGTGGCGGAAATACCGCGTTCCCTTTAGCTCATCTCTTTGTTTGAGCACGAAAACCGGTTCCCACTTCTCCGGATCATGCTCTAGATTAGCATGATGCGAGTAAAAGCGGCTGCGACAAATACCAGTGAAGGCCTGACGGAGCCCGCGCGGCGCACCTTTTCGCTTGGCGGCCATGTTTTGACCGCGCCGAAAGCAGCGCCCGGCCTTTATCTGGTGGCCACGCCTATCGGCAATCTCGGCGATATCACCTTGCGCGCGCTGGAAACGCTCGCCGGCGTCGACATCATCGCCTGCGAGGACACCCGCATCACCCGCCGGCTGACCGAGCGCTATGCGATCGCAGCGCTGCTTAAGCCCTATCATGAACACAACGCCGCATTGGCGCGGCCGAAAATTCTCGAGAAACTGGCACAAGGCGCCTCCATCGCCTTGGTCTCGGATGCCGGCACGCCGTTAATATCCGACCCAGGCTTCAAGCTGGTGCGCGAGGTCTGCGCGGCCGGCCATCGCGTGATCGCGTTGCCGGGACCTTCCTCGGTGCTGGCGGCACTATCGGTGGCGGCGCTGCCCACCGATCGGTTTTTCTTCGAAGGCTTTCTGCCGGCCAAAGAGACCGCGCGGCGTGCCCGGCTCGCTGAGCTTTCGCGGATCGAGGCGACGCTCGTGATGTTCGAATCCGGAAACCGGGTGCAGGAAACGCTTTCCGATCTGGCCGACATCATGGGCGCGCGCGACGGTGCGATCTGCCGCGAGATGACAAAAATACACGAGGACGTCCGTCGCGCGCCGCTCTCTGAGTTGGCGCGCTCAGCCGGAACACTGGAAACGCGCGGCGAATTCGTGCTGGTGATCGGACCGCCTGCGGCAAGTGCACAAATCATGTCGCAAGAAGCGCTGGATGATTTGTTGCGAACTCAACTCAAGCGCGCCAGCGTGAAGGATGCGGTCGCGCATGCGGTCGAATTGTCTGGCCGGCCGCGCCGCGAAATCTATGCCCGCGCGCTTGATCTCGCCACGGAAGACGACCAGGAGATCGGCGCCAGAGGTGACGATGGCGAAAACTGACGGTCTGCTGCCGCCCGATAAATCCGCAAAACTCGCCTCGCCCGCGCGCCTCGCCGCGTTTCGAACCGGCCTCTCCGCCGAAACCCGCGCCGCCGCTTATTTGATCGCCAAGGGCTATCGGATATTGGCAAAGCGATTTCGCACGCCCTATGGTGAGATCGACATCGTGGCGCGCAAGCGCAACCTGTTGGCGTTCATCGAGGTCAAGGCCCGCGCCAGTTTCGATGACGCAGCCCACGCCGTGACGGCGCGCCAGCAGGCCCGCATCATCGACGCGGCCCAAGCCTGGCTAATGGCCCATCCCGAACATGCCGATTTTGAGCTGCGTTTCGACGCCATGCTGATTGCGCCGCGGCGATTGCCGCGCCATCTGTTAGCGGCGTTTGACGCCAGCACCTAGAACGATTCCACCAGAAACCAACTCTCGGACCCGCAAATGAAATTGAACGTCGCCGTCCAGATGGACCCCATCGCACGCATCAACATTCGCGGCGATTCAACATTCGCCTTGCTGTTGGAAGCCGAGAGGCGCGGCCATGGGCTTTCTTATTACACGCCGGACAAACTCTCGTTGCGCGGCGAGGAATTGGTCGCACCGGTCCAGTTGCTGACGGTGCGCGACGAACCCGGCAATCACTTCACATTGGGCGAACCAAGGCGCGAATCACTCACAACATTCGACGTCATCCTGCTGCGGCAAGACCCGCCGTTCGACCTCGCCTACATCACCTCGACGCATCTTCTGGAGCGGATTCATCCCAAAACGCTGGTCGTGAATGACCCGACCAGCGTCCGCAACGCGCCGGAAAAGCTGTTCGTGATGGACTTCCCCCACTTGATGCCGCCGACCTTGATTTCGCGCGACCTCGACGAGATCAACGCGTTTCGCGACGCGCACGGCGCGGTGGTGATGAAACCGTTGCACGGCCATGGCGGCGCGGCGGTGTTTCGCATCATGCCGCAGGACATGAATTTCGGTTCGCTCTACGACATGTTCTCCGTGACGTTTCGCGAACCTTGGGTGATTCAGCGCTTCCTTCCCGAGGTCAAAAACGGCGACAAGCGCATCATCCTGGTCGACGGCGAATTCGCCGGCGCGGTCAATCGCGTGCCGGCGGCGGACGATCTGCGCTCCAACATGGTGCGCGGCGGTGCCGCTCAAGCGACCGACCTCACGCCGCGCGAGCGCGAAATCTGTGCTGCGTTAGGCCCGGCGCTGCGCCAGCGGGGGTTGTTGTTCGTCGGCATCGACGTCATCGACGGCAACCTCACCGAGATCAACGTGACATCTCCCACAGGGATTCGCGCCATTGCGCGGCTCGGCGGGCCGGATGTCGCGGCGAAGATCTGGGATGTGATCGAGAAGAAGCGGGACACGAACCTCAAGAAGCAGTGACTTCAAAAAAGAGGCCGCCCGAACTGGCGGCCTCTTTCGCGTGGGAACTACCATTCGGTCCAGTTGTCGCCCCTCCAATAGCCTCGGCCCTCGTGCTCGCGGAACGTAAATCTCTCACTCGGTCCCCAGCGCCAGTCGTCGTCATGAATGATCACCCTGGCCTCCGGCGGATAAATGTAGCGTTCCTGGGTGTGCCAGCAGACGTTGCCGGAGCAGACGATGGCGGCGGACGCGCTCAGCGTGGAGAGCGCCAGAAATCCCGCGCCCATGGTCGTGCCAACAAGGCTTTTGCTCAACAGATGCATTTGTTCCTCCTTTCAATCTGCCCACCCCGCGCAAAACAATTGGGAGGGACACCCGTTCCCCGACGAGTAAGGAAATAAGGGGTTCCACAAATCGAGGGCGTAACAATCGATTGACGCAAGCGGTGTGACCGTTGGATGGCCCACCAATGCGCAAACTCTTGGGCAGGCCCTGAGCCGCTCCATGTTCCCTTAATGTTCTTGCCCTCGCTTCGCCTTTCCGCTACCCTCGATTGCGCAAAGAGGGGGCTGAATGGTTCAACGGATTTCTACCGTCGCCTTTGAGGGGATCGAGGCGCGCGCCGTCGACGTGCAGGTGCAGGTCGCGCCGGGATTGCCCGCTTTCACCATCGTCGGTCTTCCCGACAAGGCGGTCTCCGAGGCCAGAGAGCGGGTGCGTTCGGCGCTGATTGCTTCGGGGCTGGCGCTTCCCGCGCGCCGAATCACGGTCAACCTTGCCCCGGCCGATCTGCCGAAAGAAGGCAGCCATTACGATTTGCCGATTGCGCTCGGGTTGATGGCCGCGATCGGAGCGATTCCGCCGGACGCGTTGAACGGCTTCAGCGTGCTTGGCGAACTCGGCCTCGACGGCTCGATCGCGCCCGTGGCCGGCGTCTTGCCGGCGGCGATCGGCGCCAATTCGCGCGACGAAGGCTTGATCTGTCCCGCCGCCTGCGGCGCCGAAGCGGCCTGGGCGAGCCCGGACATCCAGATCGTGGCCGCCAATTCGCTGATCCAGATCGCCAACCATTTCAAGGGCACGCAGGTTTTGTCGCGGCCCTCGCCGAAGGTTCACGAGACCGCGATCAATCTGCTCGACTTGCGCGACATCAAGGGCCAGGAAAGCGCCAAGCGCGCGCTCGAGATCGCGGCCGCCGGTGGGCATCATCTGCTCATGATCGGCTCTCCCGGCGCCGGCAAATCGATGCTCGCCGCAAGGCTGCCGTCGATCCTGCCGCCGCTGTCGCCCTCCGAACTCCTTGAAGTGTCGATGATCGCCTCCGTCGCCGGCGAAATCGAAGGCGGCGCGCTCACCGCACGCCGGCCATTTCGCGCGCCCCATCATTCTGCCAGCATGGCGGCGCTCACGGGCGGCGGCATGCGCGCCAAGCCCGGTGAAATATCGCTCGCACATCAGGGCGTCTTGTTTCTCGACGAATTGCCGGAGTTCGATCCGCGCGTGCTCGATTCGTTGCGCCAACCGCTTGAAAACGGCGAAGTCTCGATCTCCCGCGCCAACCACCGCGTCACCTATCCGTCGCGCTTCATGCTGGTGGCGGCGATGAATCCCTGCCGCTGCGGCCACGCCTATGAGCCCGGTTATTCCTGCAAACGCGGACGGGTCGATCGCTGCACCGCCGATTATCAAATGCGCATCTCAGGTCCCTTGATGGACCGCATCGACCTGCGGATCGAGGTGCCGGCGGTGACGGCCGCGGACCTCATCCTGCCGCCGCCGGCGGAAGGCTCCCTTGAGGTGGCCGCACGTGTCGCCGCCGCGCGCGACGTCCAGTTGGCGCGTTACGCGGCGGCCGGCTTGCCTCATATCCGCACCAATGCCGAAGCACCGGCCTCCCTGCTCGAGACCGTGGCGCAACCCGACGCGCAGGGCTTGAAACTGCTGCGCGACGCTGCCGAAACCATGCGCCTTTCGGCGCGCGGCTATCATCGGGTGTTGCGTGTCGCCCGCACGCTTGCTGATCTCGACGGCGCGGAAAAGATCGGCCGGCTGCATCTGGCTGAAGCCTTGTCCTATCGCGCCCTGGCCGACGATCTGCAGCGCGCCGCCTGAGCCGGAACCAAGGGGCGTATCCAAAAGGCCGGACAGCGTCATGTGCCCGCTGTTCCATTTGGTCTCCCCAATTGCTAATTGTCTTGAGAACCTAGAGCATGATCCGGAAAAGCATGCCCTTGGACTTGATCCGAGGGTGGAAACCGGTTTTCCACGCGACGAACGCAAGGCGTTTGCGCGCAGATCATGCTCAAACAAGGGATGAGATCGCATATGCGTGTCGCGCTCTTCTCGCTGCTATTGCTTACCGGCTGCGCCTCTGAGAATCTCCCAATTGCCGATGGCCAGCTGGGGCCGCAGGACGAGACCGCTTGCAGGCACCTCGCGCTCGGCGACATCGAAACTGCTTATCAGCAGTGCCGACAGAGAGCCCTTGAATCTCGTCGGGAGGAGGCCAAGGCGGAGGCCAAGGCCCGGGAGTTAAGGGCTCAAGAGGCCAAGAATCGGGAAGCCACGAATCAGGAGGCCAAGCCCGACAACGGCGAAAGCGCCGAAAAACCCGAGGGCTTTGGCGATCAGCTCCGATCGGCAGCCGCGGCAATTTTCAACATCGGCCGCTAAAGCATGATCCGGACCCAAAAGGCGGGTTAGCGCAAATCGCAGACCGGTTTTCCGAAGAGACCGTGCTTAAACCACGCGTCGATCACGGCGTATTGCGCGGCGCCGGCATCCTCGCCCCGTCAACCAGCCAGTAACGAGTTTTGTTTACACTCCGCAAACCATGAGCCCGCGTTTTGCCGGCTTGTCGTTGAAGTGAGTGTGTGATGTTGCGTGTCAAGGTTTTGGCTTCGGCCGTTCCGTTGATCCTTGCCGCCGTGTTCGCGCGCGGCGGTGTAATGGCCGGGCCGCACCCTTGCATTGCCATCGGCGACACCTCGGTCCAGATCGCGGACCTGCCTTGGCAAGCCCAGCTCCATGTCAGTTTCACCGACGATCCCGCGCTTGCAACCGTCCGGGTCCAGATTGCGGAAAGCGCCGACGGCGCCGACTTCGCGGTCGTCGATGATATCGACAATGCGGAGGCGACGGCCTGCGAAGCCAATCCTTCGACGCGTTTTGTGGCGATCTCCCCAAATCCCGCAGGTGACACGCCGGTGATCCACCTTTCGAAAGACGGCCCCGCCAACTATCGAATCTTCGTGCAGTCGAAAACCTTCACGCCACGCGACGCCGCCGCTCTCGTCGTCGGCGCCAGCCAACATCCTCACTCGGGCGCCGCGTCGCTGTGATTTTGGACTTAACGCCTCATTAACCCTGTTTTTATCGGGCCGCACAAAGTCGCCCGGTCTCAAACACTTTGCAAGGTCGCGGCCGCATCGTCGCCGTCAAGCCCATGACGCGCGGCGCGGTGTTTTCAACATGCCGGCCGTGCCAAGCAATCGCGGCACAGTAAAAGTTTCGGGGTGGTCGGCAATGGGGCGGGTTTTCCGGATCAAATTACACTTACGACGCTTCGCGCGACGTCACCCGTGGATTGCGCTTGCGATCCGCACGTTCATCATCTTCTCTGCCGCTTTCGGCGGCGCTTTTGGATTTATCGCCGGAAGCCTGTCTGAACAGTCCGGCTACAATCCTCATACCTTCGCGATCGGCGCCAGCCTTTTGTTTGCGATGGCCTGCGTTGCGCTTGCGACCGTGAGCGTGCGGTTGCGCTTACTGCGCAAGAAGCTTCGCAAAATCGCCCTGCACAACGAAACGCTGGCCGACCGCAATTGGGAATTGAAGGAAGCCGAGCAACGCACCCGCCGCCTATTCGAATCGCAGGGCGACCTGATCGTTCTGCGCGATGCCGACAGCCACATCGCTTTCGTCAACGACGCCTATTGTGCGTTGGCCAAGCAACCCCGTGGCGCCTTGATCGGCAGTCGCTTTGCGCTCGATGTTCTGGAGCAAGGCGACATCGCAATCGAATCCGACGGCACGCGGATGCACGATCAGAAGGTCGCTGGCCCGCTGGGGCCGCGATGGATCGCTTGGCGCGAGGGCCTGGTTCGCTCCGATGCCGGCGCACCTTCCGAGATGCAATGCGTCGGCCGCGACGTCACCGACCGCACCGAGACCGAACGCGCGCTGGCCGAGGCCCGCGACCAGGCCGACGCCGCCAACCGCGCCAAGTCGCGATTCCTGGCGATGGCCTCACACGAAATCCGCACCCCCCTCAACGGCATCATCGGCATGAGCGGGTTGTTGTTGGATACGCCGCTGACGCCCGAACAGACGACATATGCAAAAGCGGTGAAGACATCGGGCGACGCTTTGCTCGCACTGATCGAGGAGCTGCTGGACTATTCCAAGGTCGAAGCCGGCAAGATCGATCTCGAACACCGTCCCTTTGCACTTGCAGCCCTGATCGAGGACATCACCGAGTTGCTGGCGCCCCGTGCGCAGGCCGCAAAACTCGAGGTCGCCGCCTATGTCGACGAGCGGTTGCCGACGGAGGTGGTCGGCGATTCAGCCAGGCTCCGCCAAGTCCTGCTCAATCTGGCCGGCAACGCGATCAAATTCACCGCGACCGGCGGCGTGTCGCTGATCGTCGAACCGGGTATTTGGCCCAACGAAATCAGCTTCCAGGTGCGCGACACCGGAATCGGCATCGCGCCCGAGGCCCGCAAAAGGATTTTTCGCGAGTTCGAGCAGGCCGACGAGCGCATTGCGAGAAACTATGGCGGCACCGGCCTCGGCTTGAGTATCTCCGAGCGCATCGTCAAACGCATGGGTGGCCGCATCACGCTGGAGAGCGAGCCCGGGGTCGGCTCAACCTTCGAGGTGGCGGTGACGCTTCCTCCCTCCGGCGATAATGACAGCAAACAAAAGGCGTTTGTACCGCCAGATTTGAGCGGACACTCGATCATGCTGGTAGCGCCCCAGAGCATTGAAGCTTCGCTGGTCGCCCGGCGGCTGCAACGTTGGGGCGGTCAGACCTGCGTGGTTTCGGATATTGCGGCGGCGCGGGCGTTGTTGCCCGAGCGTTCCTGGCACGCGATTCTGCTCGATCGCGCGTTAAGCTTGATCGACATCGAGTCGCTCGCTGAGGCGGCACGCGCGCACACCACGCACCGGATCGCTCTGTTCACACCGGCGATGCGACACGAAGTGCAACCTTCCGCCGCCGCCTTCACCGGCTATTTGATAAAGCCCTTGCGCGCGGCGTCGCTTGCGGCCCGCCTGACGACGACGCCGGAAGTGCTCGCGCCGAACCTTGCAAGCGAATCTTTCAGCGAGGCTGCCGACCAGGCCGAGAAACCGGCAATCGCTTCGGCGCGAGGTCTCTCAATCCTGGTGGCGGAAGACAATGAGATCAACGCGCTTCTGATGCGGTCGCTTTTGGGCAGACTGGGACACCATGTTGTCATCGCGACCAATGGCGAGGAAGCTTTGGAATCATGGCTGTCGGCCAAATCCGCGGGCGCGCCTTACGACCTCGTTCTGATGGACATCCAGATGCCGAAACTTGACGGCATCGAAACCAGCAAGCGGATTCGCAGTCGCGAGGCCGGCCATCCGGGCCGCCGGACGCCGATCCTCGCTCTCACCGCCAACACGCTGGTGGAGGATCGTTACGCCTGTTTCGAAGCCGGAATGGACGGCTTTCTGATCAAGCCCCTCGATCGTGAAAAGCTTACTGACGCGCTTGCCGGTCTCGCCGCCTCCCAGCATCTCGCGGCGTGAAACCGAGGGCATAAAATCGGGCGCTGGCGCGCGACGGAGCGCTATAGCTGACCTAAAGCCGCCGCAGCGCGACGGTTTCCACCACATGATCCGCGCCTTTTTTCAGGATCAGCGTGGCGCGCGGCCGGGTCGGCAAGATATTGTCTTCGAGATTGGCGAGATTGGTCCGTTCCCAGATCGCCAGCGCGGTTGCGGTCGCCTCTTCATCGGACAAAAGCGCGTAGCGGTGAAAATACGAACGCGGATCGTGGAACGCCGTGTCTCGCAGCGCGAGGAAGCGCGTAACGTACCAGTCGCGCAGCACCGATTCCTCGGCGTCGATATAGACGGAGAAATCGAAAAAGTCCGACACCACGGGAACGGCCTTGCCGTCGCGCGGAAGTCGGCCGGTCTGTAGAACGTTGACCCCCTCGACGATCAGAATGTCCGGCCTGTCGACCTCGATCCATTGGTTCGGAATGATATCGTAGGTCAAATGCGAATAGACCGGCGCGCGCACCGGCCGCCGTCCCGCCTTGATGTCGCTCAGAAACGCCAGAAGCGTCGGCAGATCGTAGCTCTCGGGAAAACCCTTTTTTTGCATCAGGCCTTGCCGCTCGAGCACGGCGTTGGGATAGAGAAAACCGTCGGTCGTCACCAGATCAACCCTTAGCCGCGGCGACCAGCGCGCCAGCAACGCCTGGAGCACGCGCGCGGTGGTCGATTTGCCGACCGCCACCGATCCGGCGACGCCGATAATGTACGGCATCTTGCGATCTTCGATGCCGAGAAAGCGCCGTTGCGAGAAATAAAGCCGCTGCGTGGCATCGACATAGATCGACAACAGCCGCGACAACGGCAGATAAATCTCTTCGACCTCCTTGAGATCGAGCCGATCGTGCATCGAGCGCAGCGCCGCGATCTCGTCGGCGGCCAACGTCATCGGCGTATCGTCGCGCAACCGCGCCCATTGCTCCCGGGAGAAGACCCGGTAGGGATTGTACTGCTGCTCCGGTGCCCGAATATCCATGACGGCCTCTAGCTTTACGTTGGGTCCGCTCCGACCCAAACCGCCGATTTGTTTAATCGCGCTTGCGCGCGGCCTTCTCTTCCAGCCCGGACCTCGCCGTGCGTTGCGCCAACGCGGCTTCGACGTCTTCAAGCGTCACGCCGCACGATTTCAAAAGCACCAGCAGGTGAAACAAGAGGTCCGCGGTTTCGGCGATGAGATGATCGCGGTTATTCTCGATCGCCGCGATCACGGTTTCCACCGCCTCCTCGCCGAGTTTCTTGGCGCAATGCTCAGAGCCTCTGTCGAGCAGCTTGCGGGTGTAGGACGCTTCTCCGCCCGACGCGGCGCGCGCGTCGATGGTGGCGGCAAGGTCATGGATCGTAAAGCGCGACATCAACTCTACTCACGGGACCGCCCAAGGACCGGGCGCCCTCATTCCAAGGGATTTAGCACTTTTGTTACTTGGAGTCGTCAGGGATCGAGCCGCATCGGCAGCCCGGCATGCACCATATGATCCTTGGCTTCACGTATGGTAAATTCGCCGAAATGGAAGATCGACGCCGCCAGCACGGCCGTCGCATGTCCCTCGCGGATGCCGTCCACCAAATGATCGAGATTGCCTACCCCGCCCGAGGCGATCACCGGCACCGGCACGCTGTCCGCCACCGCTTGGGTCAGCGGAAGGTCGAAGCCCTGACGGGTGCCGTCCCGGTCCATCGAGGTGAGCAGGATTTCCCCGGCGCCGAGCGAAACGACTTCCTGGGCATATTCGATGGCGTCGATGCCGGTGGAGTTGCGGCCGCCATGGGTGAAGATTTCCCATCGCTCCGAACTTCCGCCGCGCTTCACGCGCTTGGCGTCGATCGCCACCACGATGCATTGATCGCCGAATTTTTCGGCCGCTTCTTTCACGAATTCGCGGCGGTTGACGGCGGCGCTATTGATCGAGACCTTGTCGGCACCGGAGCGCAGCAGCGTTTTGATGTCTTCGACCGTGCGCACCCCACCGCCCACCGTCAGCGGCATGAAGCAGGCCTCCGCCGTGCGCCGGACCACGTCGAGCATGATACCGCGATTTTCGTGCGTCGCCGTGATGTCGAGAAAGCACAGCTCATCGGCACCAGCGGCGTCATAGGCGATGGCCGCCTCGACGGGATCGCCGGCGTCGCGCAAATCGACGAAGTTGACGCCCTTGACGACTCGGCCGTCCTTGACGTCGAGACAGGGAATCACACGGACCTTGAACATTGCGAAAGCTCATTAGTCTGTTTGAGCATGATCTTCTCGGAAAACCGGTTCCCACTTTTCCGGATCATGCTTAAGCGGCTGCACGCGCGCTACGAATCAATGCCAATGCGGCCACCGGATCGAGCCGGCCGTCATAGAGCGCCCGGCCCGCGATCGCTCCCGCCAATTTTTTCGCACGCGGCTCAAGCAGCGCCTTCACGTCCGCGATCGAGGCAAAGCCGCCCGAGGCAATGACAGGAATCGAGATGCGCTCGGCAAGCGCGATGGTGGCGTCGAGATTGAGACCCTTCAAGAGACCGTCGCGCGCAATATCGGTAAAGATGATGGCCGCGACGCCGGCATCTTCGAACCGCTGCGCGATCTCGAGCGCGGTCACTTGCGACGTCTCGGCCCAGCCTTCGACCGCGACCTTGCCGTCGCGCGCGTCGAGGCCGACCGCAACGCGGCCCGGAAATTTTTTTGCCGCGCCCTTTACAAGCTCGGGATCGCGCACCGCCGCGGTGCCGATGATCACGCGCGTCACGCCTTTCGCCAACCAGGCCTCAATGGTGTTCAGATCGCGGATGCCGCCACCGAGCTGCACCGGCATGGTGACCGCGCCAAGCATTGCTTCCACGGCTTGCGCGTTCATCGGCTTGCCGGCGAAGGCGCCGTCGAGATCGACCACATGCAGATATTCGAACCCTTGCGCCGCGAAGCTGCGCGCCTGGGCGGCCGGATCGAGATTGAACACCGTGGCACGCGCCATGTCGCCCTGTTCGAGGCGCACGCATTGGCCGTTCTTGAGGTCGATGGCGGGAAAGAGGATCACGGTTTCCACTTCAGAAAATTCGAAATCAGAGCGAGCCCGAAACGCTGGCTCTTCTCGGGGTGAAACTGGGCGCCGATCGCGGTGTCCTTGCCGACCATGGCCGTCACCGGCCCGCCGTAATCGGCGCGCGCCAGAACGTCGGCCTCGCTGGTGGCGTTGAGGTGATAGGAGTGCACGAAATAAGCGTGACGGCCCTTGGGCCCCAACGGCAACCGCTCCAGCACCGGGTGCTCCCGCACCATGTCGAGCGTGTTCCAGCCCATATGCGGGATTTTCAGATTTTCCTCGCGCGGCGAAATCTTTTCGACGTCGCCGGAGATCCAGTTGAAGCCGTCGGTGGTCACATGCTCCTTGCCGCGCGTCGCCATCAACTGCATGCCGACACAGATGCCAAAGAACGGCCGCGCCTTGTCACGCACCGCTTCCGTCATCGCCTCGATCATGCCGTCGAGCGCGTCGAGACCCTTGCGGCAATCGGCGAAGGCGCCGACCCCGGGCAACACAATGCGGTCGGCGCGATACACCATCTCGGGATCGCGGGTCACCACGATCTTTTGCGGCACGTCGAAACTGCGGGCAGCGCGCTCGAACGCCTTCGCGGCGGAATGCAGATTGCCGGAGCCATAATCGATGATGGCGACGCTCAAGACGATGCTCCACCCGGTTCCGGAAACAAGCCGATGATGTCGCTTCTAGCCGGCGATGGCGGCTTGGAGAACGGCTGGCCTGGAATGTCGCGGGTCGGCGGCGGCGCGCCGCGATCGACCGCCGATTGATCGGCGCTCAACGCGCGCTGCTTGGCGGTCCAGCGATCGAAAAAACGGCGCTCGGCCGCCTCCTCGTCGTCGGCCACCACGATGTCGAGCTGACGCCAGTGGCGTCGCGACAAGGTCCAGCGCTTGAGGCTCGCCGCTTCAAGTCCCATCAGCAGCGCGATCAACCCGTTCGCCAAAAAGACCGCCGAGCGCCCGGCGCCAAGGCGCGTCATTCCGATATCGAGGGCAGCTAGCAAAATGATCCAGCCGATCAACGCCAGCCACAGGCGATGCCAAGCGAGCCACACCACGCCTAGAAGCGCCGCCCAGACGTGAAACCCATCGCGGACGAAGGCGAACTTGTCGGTCGCGCGAGGATCGACGCCGTCGGTTGCGGGAGCGTGAACTGTGTAAACCGGCATCGTACCTCTCCGCCGCGAACGGAAAATCAGCCGCCGAGCTGGCCTTTTGTGGATGGCACTTCGCCCGCGGCACGCGGATCGATCGCAACCGCCGCACGCAGCGCCCTGGCGAGACCCTTGAAGCAGGATTCGGCGATATGGTGGCTGTTCTCGCCATATAGGGTCTCGACGTGCAAAGTCACCCCGGCGTTGATCGCAAAGGCGTTGAACCATTCGCGCACCAGCTCGGTATCGAACTGGCCGACCTTGTCGCGCGGGAATTCCACCTTGAACACCAGCACCGGCCGCCCCGAAATGTCGATCACGACGCGCGACAGCGTCTCGTCCATCGGCATGTGGATCGACGCATAGCGGGTGATGCCGGCCATGGTGCCGAGCGCCTGCTTCACGGCCTGGCCGAGCGCGATACCGACATCCTCCGTGGTGTGATGGTGGTCAACGTGCAGGTCGCCGTCCGCTTTTACCGTGATGTCGATGCGCGAATGCCGCGCCAGGAGGTCGAGCATATGGTCGAAGAAACCGATCCCGGTCGCAACCTTGGATATGCCGGTACCGTCGAGGTTCACCGTCACCTCGATATCGGTCTCCTTGGTCTTGCGCTTGATCGTCGCGATGCGCATGAAATGCTTTCCCTTGACCGAACTCTGGGCCGAAAACGCGGCCCTTTTAACAGGCCGATGTCGCCTTCGCTACTGCGGGATGGCCCATTCGGGCTTGAACTTCGGCCTATTGTGAGCGGAAATCACCGTAGCCTTCTGGTTTGACGCGTTTTCCCAGCGTAGCCATCCGGATCAAGTCCGGGGCAGGCTTTCGCTCGAAAACGCTATCGCCCGCCCCGATTGTAACCATCCGCGCGAATCCCTAAATCTGGGCGAACACGAGGTATCCATGGAAGCATCACAGCCCCAAACGCCGGTTTGGCACGGCACCACCATTTTGACGGTCCGTAAGGGGGGCAAAGTGGTTATCGGCGGCGATGGACAAGTCTCGATCGGCCAGACCGTCATCAAATCCAACGCCAAAAAGGTCCGCAAACTCGGCAAGGGCGACGTCATCGGCGGCTTCGCCGGCGCCACGGCGGACGCCTTCACGCTGTTCGAGCGGCTGGAAAGCAAGCTTGAGCAATATCCCGGGCAATTGACCCGCGCGGCGGTCGAGCTCGCCAAGGATTGGCGTACCGACCGCTATCTGCGGCGGCTGGAGGCGATGATGATCGTCGCCGACAAGGAAGTGTCGCTGGTTCTCACCGGCACTGGCGATGTGCTGGAGCCGGAAGCCGGCGTCATGGCGATCGGGTCCGGCGGCAATTACGCCTTGGCGGCCGCGCGCGCCTTGATCGATTCGGACAAGGACGCGGACACCATCGTGCGACGCGCGCTCGACATCGCCGCCGACATTTGCGTCTACACCAATCGCAACGTGACCATCGAGACGTTACAGAGCAGTTGAGCGATCGCGGCAAGCGATGAAGCGCCCGCCGATCCCATCCAGCTTGTTCCCGCACCATTTTGAACCTACCTAGGACCCATGACCGACTTTTCTCCCCGTGAAATTGTATCCGAACTCGACCGTTTCATCGTCGGCCAGACCGATGCCAAGCGCGCGGTCTCGATCGCGCTTCGCAATCGCTGGCGGCGGCTGCAGCTCACCGGTTCTTTGCGCGAGGAAGTGCTGCCGAAAAATATCCTGATGATCGGACCGACCGGCGTCGGCAAGACCGAGATTGCGCGGCGCCTCGCCAAGCTCGCGGGCGCGCCGTTCATCAAGGTCGAGGCGACGAAATTCACCGAAGTCGGCTATGTCGGCCGCGACGTCGAGCAGATCATTCGCGATCTCGTCGAGATCGCGATTTCGCAAGTGAGGGAACGCAAGCGCAAGGACGTGCAGGCCCGCGCGCAGCTCGCCGCCGAAGAGCGCGTGCTCGATGCGTTGGTCGGCGCCAATTCCAGCGCCACGACGCGCGATGCGTTTCGTAAAAAGCTACGCGCCGGCGAGCTCAACGACAAGGAAATCGAAATCGAGATGCAGTCCTCGGGCGGCATGCCGATGTTTGAAATTCCGGGCCTGCCGGGCGCGCAAATGGGCGCGATCTCGATCGGCGATATTTTCGGCAAGATGGGTGGACGGACCAAGACACGCCGCCTCACGGTAGAGGATTCCCACGAGCTTCTCGTCAACGAAGAATCCGACAAGCTGTTGGACACCGATCAACTGGTGCAGGAATCGATCAACGCGGTCGAGAACAACGGCATCGTGTTCCTCGACGAGATCGACAAGATTTGTGTGCGCGAGAACCGTGGCGGCGGTGATGTCTCGCGCGAGGGCGTGCAGCGCGATCTGTTGCCCTTGATCGAAGGCACCACGGTGTCGACCAAGCACGGCGCGGTGAAAACCGATCATATCCTATTCATCGGGTCGGGCGCATTTCATATCGCCAAGCCGTCCGACTTGCTGCCCGAATTGCAGGGCCGGCTGCCGATCCGCGTCGAACTGGAAGCGCTGACCCGCGACGACATGCGCCGCATCCTGACCGAACCCGAAGCCTCATTGATCAAGCAATATGTCGCGCTGATGCAGACCGAGGGCGTGACGCTGAGTTTCACCGATGACGCCATCGACGCACTCGCCGACGTGGCGGTCGCCGTCAACTCGACGGTGGAAAATATCGGGGCGCGGCGGTTGCAGACGGTGATGGAGCGCGTGCTCGACGAAATCTCGTTTGCAGCTCCCGATCGCCATGGCGAGGCGATCCAGATCGATGCGAGCTATGTGCAGAAGCATGTCGGCGATCTCGCCAAGAACGCGGATTTGAGCCGATTTATTCTGTAAGGCCTCCGCTCACATCTTGGCTCGCCGAATGCGCACGTAAAGCGCGCCCTCGCCGCCATGGCCGATATGCGCCTCCTCAAAACCGACCACCAGCGAGCGAAATTCCGGCAGGCTCAGCCATTGCGGCACCTGGCGACGCAATATTCCGCGCTCGGATTCCGGCCCCGTCGTGCGGCCCTTGCCGGTGATGACAAGCACGAATGTGAATCCGTCGCGATGCGCGCGCTGCAGGAAGCTTGAAAGCGCACGGTTGGCGCGCGCCTGCGTCATGCCGTGCAGATCGAGCCGGGCCTCGATTTCCTTCCTTCCACGCGACAAGTGCGAGCGCTCGCGGCGTCCAAGCGGCGCCAGCGGTGGCGGTTCCGGCTTCGGCGTTGGCGCGATTCTAGCTGAAGGAGATAGCTTCGGCGCTGGCACCGATTTTTTGGCGGCCGGCGGTTCCGCACCGGGCAAGTTCGCAGCCGCATCGGCGGGCAGAGGTCTCTTGCGCAGCGGCTTGGTTTGTTTTGCAACACTCTCCCACAGCGCGCGTTCCTCCTCGCTCAAATTGCGCTTGCGGCGCGGCGGCGCCGACAGGTCCGAGGCCGAAGTCTGGGAAGGTCGTTTCATCGGCGGCGATAACGATGGTAACGACGATGGCGACGCGGCTCGCCGCTTGATTTGATCATCGGCCGCGCTTCCGGCAGCGGGATGGGCTTCGCCACATCGGTCGGGGTTGGCGAAGCTTGCACAGGGGCTGCCGGCGGCGGCGTTGCGGTGGCCTCGGCGTTTTTCGGGTCTACGCCCTGACCTTTTTGTTGGTCCTTCAGGGAATCGGCTTGCGGGAACAGTTTCGCGATTTTCTCTGAAGGCCTCACATCGGGCAACGGCATTTTGCGGCCCCTCACGGCCGGATCGAGACTGTTCGGTACCAATATCACGAAGCGTACATTGTTGCGCAGGCGGCCGGAGACCCGGCCGGCGTCGGCACCTGCACCGAAATAGATGTCGGCGCGTGCCGGACCCGTGATCGCCGAGCCGGTGTCCTGGGCCACCATCAGGCGGCGAAACGGCGTCTTCGATTGCTCCGACTCAAGCGGAAGTTCGCCTTCGATAAAAAACGGCGTGCCGTAAACGTGCAGCGCCTTGTCGACCGCGATCGAGCGGCCGGGCGTCAATGGCACGCCTTGCGCACCCACCGCCTCATCCTTGTCGGAAAGCTGGACTTCGCGAAAAAACACATAGGACCGATTTTGCCGCCGCAATTCCTTGGCGCCATCGGGGTTTTGCTCCATCCACTCCCTGATTCGTAGCATCGACATCTGCTCCTTCGGGATGATGCCGCGATCGATCAGAATGCGTCCGACCGGCGTGTAGGGATAACCGTTATGCGCGTCGTAATTGATGCGGATGGTCGAGCCGTTCTCGAGCCGGACCCGCGCCGAGCCCTGGATTTGTGTGAACAGCAAATCGGTTTGATTCTTGAGCCAGCAAATTTCGAGGCCGCGGCCCGCGATCGCGCCGTCCTCGATCTCGGCGCGGTCGTAGTAAGGCACGAGCTTGCGCCGACCGATCTTGCGGAACACCTGGCCTTTGTTGGGCAGGCTCGTCGCATCTTGCTTGAAGCCGCGAACAAACAGGTTTGAAGGACGGCGATAGACCGGCACGGTGTAGACGTCGGTCTGGGTCCGCGAGCCGTCGATGATGGGCTCGTAGTAGCCGGTGACGAAGCCTTCGTCTTCCCCGAGCCGCGAGATTCGCAAGGGGAGAAAATGCGCTTCGAAAAAAGCTCTCGCCTTGGCAGCGTCGGAAAGATTGACTGCTTTGGCGACACGGCAGGAATCGCGCAACGAATCGCCCAACGCTTTGGTCTCAGTAGGCGACGTTCGTTGCGCGATGATCGGTGTGCAGCTAAGGCGAAACGCACGGTAGGCCGACAGATGGTCGTCCTCGCGCCAGCCGGAGATGTCGGCCCAGACGACCGGAGAATATTGACCGCCGCTGATCTCAAACGGCCATTCTAGCTTGGGATATGGCAGCTGCCGATGTGCGGGAGGCGTTGAGAGATGCGGCCGCACGCTGCGCGCGGCAAATGCGTCGCAAGAAACCAACAACAACGCACCGGCGATCGCACAGGACGCGGCGGCGCGCTCAAAGCCGCTTGCGTCAGTGGGCGCTTCCCGTGCCAACCAGCTTCCAGTTCGGATCGCGTGAGGTGATGTCGCGGGCAAAGGTCCAAACGTCGGTGATATCGGCGACCTTGTCCGGGTTTCCCTCAACGATGGTGCCGGCCTTGTCGCGGGTCACGGAAATCATCTGAGACACAAAACGCACCGTCAACTGCGCGGCCCTGTCCCGGGTTTCCGCACCGATGATTTCGGCTTTGTCGATGGAGACGAAACGCGTTTCCGTTTTCTGTTCCTGCTTTTCCCGTTCCTTGATCGCGGCCTCAAAACTGTCATAGACCTCGGACGACAGCAGATCCTTGAGCGCCCGACGATCGCCATTGGCGAACGCCAACACGATCATTTCATAAGCGCTACGCGAGCCCGACAAGAAGTGTCGCGGATCGAACGAAGAATCTTGTGCGGCGATGGCGTCGAGCCCATGCGCGAGCGGCGTGCCCGGCTCGGCCAAACCTTTCCAGCGATCGCTCGGCGGCGTCACGTCGGCCGTTGGCGCCAGCGGCGCCTGATCGATCACCGCCCCCGGGATCGGAACGACGTTATTGTCCTGCACCCCCCGCAGCACGTTCCGCGCCGCGCGATCATAGGGCGGCCGCTCGTTTCCGGTGCGCTGTCCAAGGACATTCCTCAGACGCAGGAAGATGAAGACTGCCAACGCCAGGAAGATGATGGTGTAAATATCCACGTCGCGTTCGCTTTCTGATTCTCACACCGGCAACGGGTCCGGCGGCAGAGCGTTCCTCTTTCAGGGAACGAAAGATTACATCATGGATGGGTCTGCAGCATGTAGGCACGAAACTCGGCCTAGCCAATGACGCATTTTGGCATGAAAAGCCATGCCAAGGTAAATAGGTCGAACCGACGCTCTCATCCGGTTTACCAGGAAATGAATTGTAGCGCGTTTTTGCTTGCAAAGGAAACCCTGCCGCGTCCGGAAATCGCGTATATTCAACAATTTAGGAGGCCAATGTCCGATATGTGCCGCACGGGCCGACGGGCTTGACCGCAAGCCTGGCAACCGGGCGTGATTGTCATCCTTGTGGAACAAGGCGGGCCTATGATAGCCACTCGCCAGACACGGCATTTTCGTATCTCACGAGCGATTTCCAAACCCTGACTAAGGCCGGCTCCGCTCGCACGCTCCAGGAGAGATTTACATGACCAATGGCAACGGCGCGCCTCCCGAGGCGGCCCCTCCTCCCCAATTGAGTGTGCTGGCGCAGTACACCAAAGACCTCTCGTTCGAAAATCCGAACGCGCCCACCTCGCTGGCACCGCAACCGCAGCAACCTGCGATCAACATCCAGATCAACGTCAGCGCCAACAACATTTCCGAGAACGAATTCGAAGTGACGCTTTCGATCGAAGGCAAGGCGGAAAACGCCGGCAAGCTGATGTTCAGCTTCGATTTGGCCTATGCGGGCGTATTCCGCATCGTGAATATACCGAAGGAAAACCTGCACCCGCTGGTCATGATCGAATGCCCGCGGCTGTTGTTCCCGTTCGCGCGCGAAATCATCGCCACTTCGGTACGCGATGGCGGTTTCCCGCCGCTGATGCTCGACCCGGTGGATTTTGTCAGCCTGTATCGCCAGAACCTGGAGCGGCAAGCCGCCGCTCAGACCGCACAGGGAAAACCGAGCTAGCGCCTTTTCCGTTCCGATTGAATCGGAACGGAGGCTCTATCTTTGTTTTGAATCTTTGTTTTGACGCGTTTTCTTGACGCGAACCGGTATCCACCCCGGATCGCGTCCGGGGCAGGCTTCGCTTGAAAACGCTCTAACCCGCGCTTATTGCGCGGGCAGGAAATCGTTCCAGATCGGCTTGTCTCCGAGCGAGCCGACGAATGCCCGATGCGCGAGGCGATCGTCCTCGGTCAGGCGCGGCGCAAGCGGGATCTCGCGTTGCCGCCGCGGCATGTCACCAAATCCACCGGCGCGGGAATCGCGCGCCTCGGCCGCCAATATCAGTTGCGACTGCCGGGCTCCGATCAGATCGATATAGACTTCGGCCAGGAGTTCAGCGTCAAGCAAGGCGCCGTGCTTGGTACGGCGGGAATTGTCGATCGCATAGCGTGAGCAGAGATCGTCCAACTTGTTCGACACGCCGGGATGCTTCCGCCGCGCCAGCAGCAGTGTGTCGACCAGCCGCTCGCGCGGGATAGCCGGCCGCTTGATGCGATCAAGCTCGGCGTTGATGAAGCTGATATCGAAGGAGGCGTTGTGGATCACCAACGGCGCGTCGCCGATGAATTCCAGGAACTCTTCGACCACATGAACAAATAGCGGCTTGTCGGCAAGGAACTCGCTGGAAAGACCGTGCACGGCGAAGGCCTCCGCCGGCATGTCGCGCTCGGGATTGAGGTGCCGGTGAAAGGTCTGCCCGGTCGGCATACGATTGAAAATCTCGACACAGCCGATTTCGACCAGGCGATCGCCACGCAACGGGTCAAGACCGGTGGTTTCGGTATCGAGAATGATTTCGCGCATTGAGGACAGACCGGAGATCGACGAATCAGGATCGTCGCTGCGGCATCTTAGCAGCCTCGTCCAGAATGTCCCGGATTCGCGCCCGCACAGGATCAAGGCCGTGCGAGGTATCCACCACGAAATCCGCGCGTTGGCGCTTTTCGGCGTCCGGCAATTGCCGCGCGAGGATGGCGTCAAACCGTTCGGCGCTCATATTGTCGCGTGCGAGGACCCGCTGCCGCTGGATTTCCGGCGTGGTGGTGACCACCACCACCGCATCGACGCGCTTTTCGCCGCCGGTCTCGAACAAGAGCGGCACATCGACCACCGCGACGGCGGCGCCCCACAGCTCGGCATCACGAAGGAACTTCTGGCGCGAAGCGCCGAGCATCGGGTGGACGATCCCTTCGAGCCGCTTGATGGCGGCCGGATCATGCACCACTTGGGCCGAAAGCCTGTTGCGGTCGACCTTGCCATCGACCGTCGTGCCCGGAAACGCCGCTTCGATGGCGGGCACCGCCTCACCTTCATACAATCCGTGAACGGCGGCATCGGCGTCGTAAACCGGAACGCCGGCTTCCGCGAACAATTTTGCGGTGGTTGATTTGCCCATCCCGATCGAGCCGGTCAGCCCAAGAACAATCATCTGGGTATCGCCATTTCCTGTCTGTCAGGTCTCGATTCACACAGCGAGCAGCCGCGCGCCGCGGAGAAACGCGAGCAATTGTAATAGCGGCAGGCCGAGGATGGTAAAATGATCGCCTTCGATGCGTTCGAAAAGATGCACTCCCAGCCTTTCAAGCTGATAGGCGCCGACACTCGAGGTCACCGCTTCGCCAGCTTCATCCAGATAGGCCTCGATGCCGGCCTCGCCAAGCGGCCGCATGGTCATTCGCGCTGATGTAACTTGTTCGAACAATATCTTGCCGTCGCGCGCGACCGCAACGGCGGAGTGCAATTCGTGGACACGGCCGGCGAGCGCGCGCAATTGCTCGGCGGCCTCCGCGCGGCCGGTCGGCTTTGAGAAAAGTCGCTTCTCCAGCGCCAATGTCTGATCGGCGCCGACGACAAATCGCTCGGGCAAACGCATCGACACCGAAAGCGCCTTTTCGCGCGCAAGAAGGGAGGCGATTTCGCTGGGGGCAGAAAGACCGGACGCGCGCTGCACCACGCGCTCATCGATTTCCGCCGGAACGGCCTCGAAGCCGATGCCGGCGCCGGCCAACAGCGCCTGCCGCGCGTGGCTCTGCGACGCGAGAATCAACGGATATTTTCCACGCCAGAAGGTCATTCCGAAGGCCGATGCCGCTGCCTGTCGGTAAACAGCTTCAAAATGGCGGCGGCCGTTTCCTCGATCGATCGCCGCGTCACGTCAAGCTGCGCCCAATTGAACTTTGCGCTCAAGCGCCGTGCGAACGCGACTTCGTCCGCCACCGCCTGACGATCGATGTAATCGTCATTGCCCAAACCGGCCCCGATGCTGAGCAACCGGTTCTGCCGGACCTGGATCAGCCGCTCCGGTGTTGCGTGCAAACTAACGACCAGCGGCTTCGTCAATGCCTCAAGCTGATGCGGAATCGCGATGCCCCGCACCAGCGGAACATTGGCGGTACGGATGCCGCGGTTGGCGAGATAGATCGAGGTCGGGGTTTTCGACGTCCGCGACACACCCACCAGCACTACATCCGCCTCTTCCAATCCTTCAACGTGCTGACCGTCATCATGCATCATCGTGTAATTCAATGCGTCGATGCGCTTGAAATATTCCGCATTCAACGTGTGCTGCGCGCCGACCCGTCCGGTGGTAGGCGCCCCGAGATAGGCCTGAAACAGCTGCATGACCGGGCCGATGATCGAAAGGCTCGGGACATTGATCTGTTGGCACTTGGCTTCCAGCCGACCGACCAGATCCTTCTCCAACAGCGTAAAGAGCACGATACCGGGCGCCTCCTCAATTTCGTCCAGCACGCGATCTAGCTGCTTTTGGCTGCGCACCAGTGGATAGACATGTTCGACCGGCGTCACGTTGGCGTATTGCGCGGCCACCGCACGCCCCACCGTGATCAGAGTTTCACCGGTCGAGTCGGAGACCAAGTGAAGATGGAAATAGTTGCCGGTCGTAGGCACGTATAAACCTTGTGTATCCTGTGAATCGCTGTGGAGCTTACCTGAGAGAATCGCGAAGGGATCGGAAGATCAGGGATAACCCGGTTTTTTCTTCACAGAGCTCGGCAGAGGGATAACTCTCGTGCCCGGGCTGCGATGATAGTGAGGTCATGTGGATTTGTCTCTCGATAAGCTGACCATAATACCACGCAAGTGCCTGACACTAGTGGCGTTATTCAGCGCAACAAATGTAGTGCATCGCTTGTTGATGGATATGAACAAGCTTGGGAAAATGGACCGACAATTTTGCGCGGGCCAAATCCACCGCCACATAGACTCAAACCTTAAGATTCTAAATTTATTAGTTTAGAAAAGGCCTGCTTGCGGATATGTCTCGCTTGGGTTCGCAATCATGGTTGCCCGGTGCAGATATTGGTCGACACGTTCCGCTGTTATCGGTCATAGACTGCGGTCAGTGTGACGGGTGCGCCGGCAAGTGAGGCTTTCGAATGTACGAATGGATCAAGGCGCTGCATGTGATTGCGGTCATCGCGTGGATGGCCGGCATGCTCTATCTGCCGCGGCTGTTCGTTTATCATTGCGAAACTGAAATCGGATCGAAGCAATCCGAAACGTTCAAACTGATGGAACGGCGTTTGCTTAACGCAATCATCAATCCGGCGATGATCGTGACCTGGTTGGCGGGGTTGTACCTTGCCTGGATCGGCCACTGGTTTTCATCGGGTTGGCTGCACGGCAAGCTTTTGCTGGTGGTGATATTGTCGGGCGTGCATGGTTTTTTTTCCCGTTGCGTCAAGGATTTTGCCGCCGATCGCAACAAAAGAAACCAAAAATACTATCGAATTATCAATGAAGTACCTACGGTATTGATGATCGGGATCGTGATCCTGGTAGTGGTGAAGCCGTCCTAGCGAATAAACGTCGTTAACATCTCAAATTTCGGCCTGCTTGCAGAAAGCTGACCGATTTTCTATATTGTCGAAATCCCACCCAACGCAGGCGGATGTGGTTGCGTTCCGGTTTCCTTGTCGAACCGGCCGCCACATCAGGTTTGAAGCCTCTCCGGCGCTTTCCTTGCTCAGACCTGCGGACTTTCCTGATCTCCACGTCCGCATTTTCTCGAAAATCACCTCGCAAGCCTCCTCCGTTATTCCACAGGACCATCCCAATGCGGGAAATGAAACTCCAAGACCTCAAAGCTCAAACCCCCGCCGAGCTTGTCTCGTTCGCGGAAGAGAAAGGGGTCGAAAACGCCAGCACCATGCGCAAGCAGGAGCTGATGTTCGCTATTCTCAAGCAACTCGCGATCCAGGAAACCGATATTATCGGCGAAGGGGTCGTTGAAGTTCTCTCCGACGGCTTCGGATTCTTACGCTCGCCGGACGCCAATTATTTGCCGGGGCCGGACGACATCTACGTCTCGCCTTCACAGATTCGCCGCTTCGGGCTTCGCACCGGCGACACCATCGAGGGCCACATTCGCAGCCCGAAGGAAGGAGAACGTTATTTCGCGCTGTTAAAGGTCAACACGCTGAATTTCGAGGACCCGGAAAAATCCAAGCATAAAGTCAATTTCGACAATCTCACGCCGTTGTTTCCGGATCAGCGTTTCCGGCTCGAACTCGAAGACCCCACGCGAAAGGACCTTTCCGCAAGGGTTATCGACATCGTCGCCCCGATCGGCAAGGGCCAGCGCGCGTTGATCGTGGCGCCGCCCCGCACCGGCAAGACCGTGCTGATGCAGAACATCGCGCACTCGATCACGGCCAATCACCCGGAGTGCTATCTGATCGTGCTGTTGATCGACGAGCGTCCGGAAGAAGTCACCGACATGCAGCGCTCGGTGAAGGGCGAGGTCGTCTCCTCGACCTTCGACGAACCCGCGGTGCGTCACGTCCAGGTCGCCGAAATGGTGATTGAGAAAGCCAAGCGACTGGTCGAGCACGGCCGCGACGTCGTGATCCTCCTGGACTCGATCACGCGCCTCGGTCGCGCCTACAACACGGTGGTGCCGTCATCGGGCAAGGTGTTGACGGGCGGCGTCGATGCCAACGCGCTGCAGCGGCCGAAACGCTTTTTCGGTGCCGCGCGTAACATCGAGGAGGGCGGCTCGCTCACCATCATCGCGACCGCGCTGGTCGATACCGGCAGCCGCATGGACGAGGTGATTTTCGAAGAATTCAAAGGCACCGGCAATTCGGAGCTGATTCTCGATCGCAAGGTTTCGGACAAGCGCACCTTCCCGGCGATCGACATCTCGCGCTCCGGCACGCGCAAGGAAGAGTTGATCACCGATCCGCAAGTGCTGAAGAAAATGTATGTGCTGCGCCGGATTCTCAATCCGATGGGCACCATGGATGCAATCGACTTCCTGCTCGACAAGCTGCGCAATACTAAAAACAACGGGGAATTCTTCGAGTCGATGAATACCTGAGCTGATTGCCGGTCTGGAAGGGGGGCGTCCTTGTGCAAGGGACGCCCCCTTTTTTCGTCTTACTCCCGAATCATCATGCTGCGGCTTTGCTGCAGCATGGCCGCAGCATGGGAGGAGCTACATTGCAGAGTGGCTTTTTGGTAAGCTATTGAAATATTGACATTTTATTTTGCGGCGGCTGTCCGGACCGCGTAAATTCGGCGATTTCCGCAGCATAAGACCCAGCATTTGTTGCAGCAATGCTTCAGCAAATGCTGCGCCGAAGCCGTCCCCGGTATCTTCGTAAGTCCGCCGCCCTCAGCGAAAACCGGAATTGCGTTGCCTTTTCAAGGGGCTCCAAGGCAAATAGGCGATGCATCCACGCGATCAGACGATTTTCGCGCTGTCATCAGGCCGCCCGCCGAGCGCCATTGCCATTGTGCGCCTCTCCGGACCGCAGGCCGGGACCGCGCTCCATTCACTCGCGGGCAAATTGCCGGCGCCCCGCGTGGCGACGCATGTCCTGTTGCGCGATACGAAGGCGCAGTCGATCGACGACGCAGTGGTGCTGTGGTTTCCGGGACCGGCGAGCGCGACGGGCGAGGATGTCGCGGAGTTTCACGTTCACGGCGGCCGGGCGGTGCTGGCGGCTCTGTTCGCGGCGCTCGCAGCATTTGAAAATTTGCGCGCGGCCGAGCCGGGGGAGTTCACCCGTCGTGCCTTCGAGAACGGCAAGCTCGATCTCACCGAGGCCGAAGGTCTCGACGATCTGATTCATGCCGACACCGATCGGCAGCGCCGCCAAGCGCTGCGTCACCTGAAAGGCTTGCTTGGCGACCGCGTGCGGGACTGGCGGACGCAGATCATCGAGGCGTCGGCCTTGATCGAGGCGGGAATCGACTTCTCCGATGAAGGCGACGTGCCCGCCGGGCTGATCGCACCGGCCATTGCCAGAATCAAAACGCTGCTCGGCGAAATTGAGGAAGTGCTTGCGGCGCAAGGACGCAGCGAACGGTTGCGCGAGGGCTTGCTGGTCGCGATCGCAGGTCCCCCGAACGTCGGCAAGTCCACGCTGATGAATCAACTTGCGCGACGCGAGGTTGCGATCGTCTCGCCACATGCCGGCACCACGCGCGATGTCATCGAGGTGCAGCTTGACCTTGACGGCTATCCGGTGACGGTGATCGATACTGCCGGGATTCGCGAGACCGATGATCCTGTCGAGCAGGAGGGCGTGCGTCGCGCCCGGGCGCGCGCGGAGGAAGCCGATCTGGTGTTGTGGCTGGTCGATGCCCAGCCCGAAAAGAAGCAGCAGCTCAATAAAAATCTGTCCGAAGGCGCGGCGCCCATATGGGTCGTTCGTAATAAGATCGATCTCGATGCGGAAAGTCAGGGGCGGCCAGGCGAGGCTCCGCGACGGGACGGCGCCGATTTCAAAATTTCGGCGAGCCGAGGCGACGGGCTCCCACAATTGATCGCAGCGCTGGTTGGGTTCGCGCGGGATTACTTCGGCGCAAGCGAAAATAGCCTGATCGGCCGGGTGCGGCAGCGCAAATTACTGCAGGAAACGGTAGACGCACTGCGGCGTAGCATTTCCATCATCGGAAAGGGGGAGGAACTTGCCGCCGAAGATTTGCGGATGGCAGCTCATTCCTTGGGACGGCTGCTTGGCCGGGTTGACGTCGGAGATATCCTCGATGCGATCTTCCGGGATTTTTGTATAGGCAAGTAATATTTCTTAGTTCATTATATAAAAGCTCTGTTTCACGTGAAACAAACCGCCGTCGCCGCATCCGAGGGGTGTTTCACGTGAAACGCGATCGTCCTGCAAACTTACCGCTTTCGGCTTTCAGTGCTCCGCGATAAAAGCGCCGGCATGATCGCTGGGCCAGAGTCATTCGATGTCATCGTGATTGGAGGCGGCCACGCCGGCTGTGAGGCCGCGGCGGCTGCGGCGCGCATGGGCGCTAATACCGTGCTGGTGACGCATCGGTTTGCGACCATCGGCGCGATGTCCTGCAATCCCGCGATCGGGGGACTCGGCAAGGGTCATCTGGTCCGCGAGGTCGATGCGCTGGATGGCTTGATGGGACGCGTCGCCGATGCCGGCGGCATTCAATTTCGAATGCTCAATCGTCGCAAGGGTCCGGCGGTGCGCGGTCCACGCGCTCAGGCAGACCGCAAGCTCTATGCGGCGGCGATGCAGGCCGCGATCCGCGAGACGTCGAACCTCGACGTGATCGAGGGCGAGGCCGACGAGCTGATGCTCACAAACGGCCGCGTCACCGGCGTTCGTTTAAGCGATGGCCGTGAGTTGTCGGCGGGCGCTGTCGTCATCACCACCGGAACGTTCCTGCGCGGGCTGATCCACCTCGGCGAAAAGAACTGGCCGGCCGGGCGCGTCGATGAAGCGCCGGCGATGGGGCTGTCGGGCTCGTTCGAGCGTGCTGGCTTTACGCTCGGCCGGCTCAAGACCGGGACCCCGCCGCGCCTCGATGGCCGCACCATCGACTGGTCGGCGGTCGAAATGCAGCCGGGCGACGATCCACCGGAGCCGTTTTCGGTGATGACCGACCGGATCACGACGCCGCAGATCCAATGCGGGATCACCCGGACTACGCCGGCGACCCATGACGTGATCCGCGCCAATGTGCACCGCTCGCCGATGTATTCCGGTCAGATCAAAAGCACCGGCCCGCGCTATTGCCCTTCGATCGAGGACAAGATCGTTCGCTTCGGGGATCGGGACGGCCATCAGATCTTCCTGGAGCCGGAAGGGCTCGATGACTCGACGGTCTATCCCAACGGCATCTCGACCTCGCTGCCGGAAGAGGTGCAATTGGAAATTCTCGCCTCGATTCCGGGTCTCGAGCGGGTACGGATGATCCGTCCGGGCTATGCGATCGAATACGACCATGTCGATCCGCGCGAACTCGAGCCGACCTTGCAAACCAGGCGGCTGCCCGGGCTTTTTCTGGCCGGACAAATCAACGGCACCACCGGTTACGAAGAGGCGGCGGCGCAGGGAATTGTCGCGGGTCTCAACGCGGCCTTGGCCGCGAGCGGCACAGAGTCGATCGTGTTCGACCGCGCCGATGGCTATCTCGGGGTCATGATCGACGATCTTGTCACCCGGGGGATCACCGAGCCGTACCGGATGTTCACGTCGCGGGCAGAGTATCGACTGACGCTGCGAGCTGACAATGCGGATCAGCGCCTGACCGATAGGGGAATCGCGTTGGGTTGCGTCGGGCAGGCAAGGTCGGTCCGCCATGGCGCCAAGATTGCAGCGCTCAACGCCGCGAAGACCCTCGCGAAGTCGCTGACCCTCACGCCAAACGAAGCCGGCAAGCACGGCCTCGCCTTGAACAAAGACGGCCATCGCCGCTCGGCTTTTGAACTGCTGGCCTATCCGGAAATTGGTTGGGCTGAGCTGCGTGGCATCTGGCCGGAATTGTCGACCATCGACCCATCGATCGCAGTCCATCTTGAGATCGACGCGAAATACGACGTCTACCTCAAGCGCCAGGTTGCGGACGTTGATGCCTTCCGGCGCGACGAGGGACTAATTCTCGCCGGCGTCGATTACGCCGCGGTCCCCGGACTTTCCAATGAGGCGCGCTCAAAGCTTGAAGTGGCGCAGCCGCGAACGGTGGGCCAGGCCGGCCGGCTCGATGGCATGACGCCGGCCGCGTTGGGAATTTTGGCGGCCTATCTGCGTCGAGAAAGTCGGCGGAAGACTTCAACGGCGACGGCTTGAAGCGGGCGGTTTGGATTAGTGTCAGGACAACCGGACGTTCCGAAAAGGCGACGACCTGAGAGATTGACCTGATCCGATCCTTCCGAATCATGATCTAACTACGTTTCACGTGAAACAGGTCCGATGGCCAGGATCATCTCCGAGCAAGCGCGTGTCTCGGCTGCCGACAAGGCAGCCGCGCTGGCGCTCACGCCGATTTCACGTGAAACAGAAGGCCGGCTCGATCGCTACGTCGCATTGTTGCTGGAATGGCAGGCGAAAACCAATCTGGTGGCACCCTCGACCCTCCCCAATCTGTGGACTCGGCACATCGCCGATTCGCTTCAACTCTTGGCACTCGCGCCGGCAGCACAAACGTGGATCGATCTCGGAAGCGGCGGGGGCTTCCCAGGTGTTGTGCTTGCCTGCGCGTTGGCGGAAAAACCGGAGGCCATGATCCACTTGGTGGAGCGTAACACCAAGAAGGCAGCCTTCCTGCGCGAAGCAATCCGTGTCACCGCCTCGCCCGGGACCGTACATTTGGCGGATATCGGGGATAGTGTGGATAGAATCGCCGGTCCCATCGATTGCGTCACAGCTCGCGCAGTGGCTCCGCTACACCAGCTCATCGGCTTCGTGGAGCCCCTGGTGACGCGGGGTGCCAAGGCCTTGTTCTTAAAAGGCCAAGATGTAGACGAAGAATTGACCGAGGCTACTAAATATTGGAATATTCGACCCCAATTGCATTCCAGCCGCACCGGCGGACATGGCTGGATCGTCGAGCTCACCCAGATTGAGCCGCGCAACCCCTCCGCCAAACAGATGGCACGCGAATGACCGTGATTGATCAAATTTATCAGGAAGATAAGGCCCCGCGCCCGGCCGGCCATCCGCGCATTCTGGCATTGGCGAATCAAAAAGGCGGTGTCGGCAAGACGACCACGGCGATCAATCTGGGGACGGCGCTCGCCGCGATCGGTGAGCGAGTGCTGATCGTCGATCTCGATCCCCAGGGCAACGCCTCGACCGGTCTTGGCATCGATCGCCGCAGCCGTAACTGTTCGACCTATGACGTGCTGGTCGGCGAAGCACGTCTGCGCGATGCGGTGGTCCCGACGGCGGTGCCGCGGCTGCACATCGCGACATCGACCATGGATTTGTCTGGTCTCGAGCTTGAGCTGGGATCGACACGCGACCGTGCGTTTCGCTTGCGCGATGCGATCGCGGCGTTGAACATCAATGCCGCGCAGGACACCGACTACACCTATGTGCTGATCGATTGTCCGCCGTCGCTCAACCTTCTCACCGTCAATGCGATGGCGGCATCCGACGCGATCCTGGTGCCGCTGCAGTGCGAGTTCTTCGCGCTTGAAGGCCTGTCGCAATTGCTGCAGACGGTGGAACAGGTGCGCACGACGCTCAACCCCAATTTGTCGATCCACGGCATCGTGCTGACGATGTTCGACTCGCGCAATAATTTGTCGAACCAGGTGGTCGCCGACGTCAGGCAATTCATGGGGTCCAAGGTCTACAACACCATGATCCCGCGCAACGTGCGTATCTCCGAGGCGCCGTCTTACGGCAAGCCGGTGCTGGTGTACGACCTCAAATGCGTCGGCAGCGAGGCCTATCTCAAGCTGGCGACGGAAGTGATCCAGCGCGAACGCGAGCTGCGCACGCATTGAAGTAAGAGCCGTAGGGTGGGCAAAGGCGCCTCTCGCGCCGTGCCCACCATCATCTTGTAAAATTGTCTTGGTGGGCACGTTTCGCTTTGCCCACCCTACGATCTACCCAAACGAATCCTCAAGATTGAAATCCGGAGCGATACGAGTGAATCCAAGGGAGCTGGCGATGGCCGACGAAGCGCGTTCGCGATTGGGCCGCGGTCTTGCAAGTCTGATCGGAGATGTCGGCGGCGAAGCCGCGCATCTGGAGCGTCCGCGGGCGCAGCGGAAAGTGCCGATCGAATTTCTCAAACCCAATCCGCGCAATCCGCGCCGCGCCTTTGCCGACGCGGAACTCGGCGAACTCGCCGATTCGATTCGGCAGCACGGGTTGATCCAGCCCATCGTGGTACGGCCGGTGCGCGGCACAAGCGACCGGTTCGAAATCATTGCCGGCGAACGCCGCTGGCGCGCCTCCCAGATCGCCGGTCTGCACGAGGTGCCGATCGTGCCGGTCGACGTCAGCGATTCGGATGCGCTCGAGATCGCGATCATCGAAAACGTACAACGCGAAGATCTCAACGCGATGGAAGAGGCGCAGGGCTATCACGCGCTAGCGAATGAGTTCAAACGCAGTCAGGACGAGATCGCGAAGATCGTCGGCAAGAGCCGCAGCCATGTCGCCAACATGATGCGGCTCACGAAACTGCCGACCGAGGTGCAGGCCTATATCGTCTCGGGCCAATTGTCAGCCGGCCACGCCCGCGCGCTAATCGGCGTGCCCGATCCGCTCGCGAGTGCCAAACGCATCGTCGAAGAAGGCCTCAACGTTCGGCAGGCCGAGGAACTCGCCCATGTCGAGGGTGTGCCGGTTCGCAAACCCCAGAAAGCACGCGGTGCCAGGGTAAAGGACCCTGACACCGTCGCCCTGGAAAAGCGCGTCAGCGACGCGCTTGGGCTTGCCTTCATCATCGATCACCGCGATCCCGGCGGCACCGTGCACATCCGCTACCGCGACCTCGACCAGCTCGACGAGATCGTGCGGAGGCTGGACGCGAAGGGCTAAGCTCTCATCGATTTTTTTTTGCATTCACCGCGATCGACAGCAGCGAGCGTTGCGCGATCACCGCCGCCAACGGCGCTTGCTTGCGCATCTCCAACGCCGCGGATGCGAGTTGGTCGATGATCGATGACAGCCGCGTTGCATTGAACTGACGCAACGCGGTTTCGACGTTGGCTTTTCGCGAAAAGTGCAAGCGCGGAAATCCGCTGTCGAGCAGGGTCGAAATCGGCGTTCCCTCGGCGATCGCGAGCGCCGATTTGTGCAGCCACGCCGCTTGGCGCTGGGCTGCGGAAATGATCATCCCCGGATAGATGCCGGCGACCATGGCCTTGGCGAATTCGGCCTCGACCAGCTCCGGTTTTCCCGCGAAGGCGCCGTCCACGATCGGATCGATCTTCAGCTCGGAAGCGTCCGCCACGACCGCCATCACGTCGTCGAGTGTGACTTCGTTTTTGCCGTGGGAATAAAGCGCAAGCTTCTTCAGTTCGTTGCGCGACGCCTGCCGGTCGCCACCGAGCAACGCCGTCAAGGTCGCGCGGGCTTCGGCCGCGATGCGCAAATTCGAGAGCCGTAATTCATCGTCGATCAATTTCGCGAGATCGCGCTCGCCGTCGGGATAGCAGGCGATGGCGACCGCGGTCTTGGCGCGTTCGCAGGTTTTACGCAGCGGCGATTCAGGCCGCAGCTCGCCGGCTTCGATCACGATCCGGCAATCTTTCAACGGCAAATCCGCCAGCGTCTCGACGCCGCTGGCGAAATTGCGCGAGCCGGCGCGAACCCGTATGGCGCGGCGGCCGCCAAACAGCGGCACCGTCATGGCCTCATCGACGAGCCGTGACGGCTCGGCCGACAATTCGTCGCCGTCGAGCCTTACCAGCGAGAAAGGATCGTTGAGGTCGTCGACCGCGGACGCCAGCAGCGTGTCGGCGCGTTCGCGCACCAAACCGGCGTCGGGGCCGTAAAGCAGGATGATCGGACGTCCCGGATCCGGCCGGGCGAGAAAAGCGTCGATTTCTTTTCCGCGAAGCGCGACCACGAACTAGACCCGTTGAAGTTGGTTCTCGTCACCCCGGAAGCGGCCGCGGAACGACAACCGCTTCAGCTACCGCTGATGAAGAACGATGCCAGCCGGGTCTGAATATTCTCCGCGATTTCCTGGGCGGCGCGATCTTCGGCGTCCCGGAACGCGCGGGACCGTGCAAAGCGCTGCAGCTGGCCCGGGATATCATAGGACACGCGGGAGAACGTCGTGCCGGTCATGACCGACTTGTTCGAAGCGATCTCGATCAGATTGTACTGCGCATCGATGCCGTAGTTTTCGCTGGTAGGCAGCGCCGTGTTTGGATCGACGATCAGCGACGAACGGGTGCTGGTGAACCGCAGCACCAGCCGATGGGTCGGCGGCAGGCCAGTGGCACTACCGTAGAGCTTGAACGCCAATGCGTTGCGAATTTCCACCCCGATTCGGGCTTCGCGGGACGCGTTGAGCTTGTCCACGGGCGGAACTTCCACCCCCAACAGCTTTTCGCGCAAGCCCGGGGTGCCGTCGGCACGTTCGGCATACATCGGCTGAAAGCAGCCGGCCGTCAGCGCCGCCAATGCGGCCACGGCGAGATACCGAGCGGCAATGCGAATTTTAGCCAACGACATTCACGATTCTCATGGGGACAATGATTACCTTGCGGACGGTTTTGCCATCCAGGGCTTGTTTTACCGCATCGAGAGCCAAAACGGCAGTCTCAATTTCCGGATTCTGGGCTGTGCGGGCCACCGTGACCTCACCTTTTTTCTTGCCGTTGACCTGAATCACCAAGGTGACGGTGTCTTCAATCAGCAAATCTCGTTCGATTTTGGGCCAATTCGCCTCGGAAACCAGGCCGGACTGCCCCAGCACCTGCCAGCACTCCTCGGCCAGATGCGGCATCATGGGGGCAAACAATTGAACAAGAATGATCGCCGCCTCGCGAACGGCCCAGGAAAGGTCTGGAGGACTCTGTCCCTCGCGCGACAGCGTTTCGGCCAGCGTATTTGAAAACTCGCGGATATAGGCGAGGCAGACGTTGAAATGCAGCTTTTCGATGCCGGTGGAGACCTTGTCCAGCGCACCATGGGCTGCCTTCCGCAGGGCCAGTGCCTCGGGGCCGAATGTGGTCGGCCGCGCTTGAGGTGCGGCGCGGGCGATGTCGGCGGACTCGTTGACCAGCCGCCATAGCCGCTGCACGAAGCGCGATGCACCCTGCACGCGCTCATCGCTCCAGATCACGTCGCGATCCGGCGGGGAATCCGACAGCATGAACCAGCGCGCAACGTCCGCACCATAGGTCGAAATGATATCGTCGGGATCGACGGTGTTGCGCTTCGACTTCGACATCTTCTCGATTGAGCCGATCGAGATTTCTTCGCCGGTTGCGACCAGATTGGCACGGCGGCCGCTGGGGGTGGTCTCGATCTTGACTTCGGCTGGCGTCACGTAGGTGCCGTCGGCCCTTTGGTAGGTCTCATGCACCACCATGCCTTGCGTGAACATGCCGGCGAAAGGCTCATCCATGCCGATATGGCCGGTGGCTTTCATGGCGCGGGTGAAAAAGCGGCTATACAAGAGGTGCAAGATCGCGTGCTCGACGCCGCCGATATATTGATCGACCGGCATCATCCGGTTCACCACGGCCGGCGTGGTCGGAGCGTTTTCGTTCCACGGATCGGTGAAACGCGCGAAATACCACGACGAATCCACGAACGTATCCATGGTGTCGGTTTCGCGCATGGCTGGACCGCCGCATTGCGGGCAGGCCACGTGCTTCCAGGTCGGGTGGTGGTCGAGCGCGTTGCCGGGTTTGTCGAAGCTGACATCCTCGGGCAGCACCACCGGCAAGTCTTTGTCGGGCACCGGCACGACGCCGCATTTCGGGCAGTGGATCACCGGAATTGGGCAGCCCCAGTAGCGCTGCCGCGAGATGCCCCAGTCGCGCAAGCGGAAATTCACTTGACGCTCGCCAACAGGCCCATTGCCACGAACCTCTGATTCCAACCGCTTCGCCACCTCTTCCTTGGCCTCTTCGATGGTCATGCCATCAAGGAAGCGCGAATTGATCATGCGACCGTCACCGTCATAGGCGGTGTCGGTGACTACGAAGGATTTCGGATCCTGGCCTTCCGGGCAAACCACCGGGGTGTTGCCGAGGCCATATTTATTGACGAAATCAAGGTCGCGCTGGTCGTGCGCGGGGCAGCCGAAGATTGCGCCGGTGCCATATTCCATCAGCACGAAATTGGCGACATAGACCGGTAGCCTCCACTCCGGATCGAAGGGGTGAAGCGCCCTGATGCCGGTGTCGAAGCCGAGCTTTTCCTGGGTGTCGATGATTTCCTGCGCGGTGCCGTGACGCTTCGCCTCGGCGATGAATTCCGCAAGCCTCGGATTTTTGGCAGCCGCGGCCTGCGCCAGCGGATGGTCCGGCGCGATCGCCATGAACTTCGCGCCAAACAACGTGTCGTGCCGCGTCGTAAATATCTTCAGCTCGCTCTCGCCTGATGGCGTGGTTGCCGGATCGAGCGCGAAGCGCACCAACATTCCTTCGGAGCGCCCGATCCAGTTGCGCTGCATCAGGCGCACCTTCTCAGGCCAGCGATCGAGCGTATCGAGCGCGTCCAGAAGCTCCTGCGCATATTTGGTGATCTTGAAGACCCACTGCTTCATCTCGCGCTGTTCGACGAGCGCACCGGAACGCCAGCCGCGGCCGTCGATCACCTGCTCGTTCGCCAGCACGGTCATATCGACCGGGTCCCAATTGATCTTGCGCTGCTCGCGCTCGACGAGACCTGTGCGCAGGAAATCGTTGAACATCTTCTGCTGATGCTTGTAGTAGGCGGGATCGCAGGTTGCGAATTCGCGCGACCAGTCGAGCGACAGTCCGATCGACCGCAGCTGCTTTTTCATCGCCGCGATATTGTCGTAGGTCCACGATTTGGGCGCGACCTTGCGCTCGATCGCGGCATTCTCCGCCGGCAGGCCGAACGCATCCCAGCCCATCGGATGCAGCACGTTGTACCCTTTCGCCCGCATGAAGCGCGCGAGCACGTCACCCAGCGTATAGTTCCGGACATGGCCGATATGGATCCGCCCGGACGGGTAAGGGAACATCTCGAGCACGTAATATTTCGGCCGGGGATCGTCGTTTCTGGAAGCGAAGATCGCCTTTTCGTCCCACTGGCGCTGCCAGCGCGGCTCGGATTCGCGTGCGTTGTAACGTTCGGAGGTCATGGGAAGCGCGGGGGGCTTTTTAAGGTTCGGGGCCGGTCAAATGACGGCGGACTAGGCCATAAAAGAGCGCGAGGGGTCAATGGGTTGGACGCATGGCGAGACCGCCGCCCGGCGCCCCGCCGGGGAAATTTTGAAACAACTTGCGCGCAATGTCGCTGCGCCGGGCCGCCAAAAAAGGGCGCAAGTTCCGCAGGTGCGATTGAGATGTAGTTAACATTTCCATGGGACGCTTTTCGGTCGGACCTCGAAATTCGGCTCACCGCCCCGGAGATAGGCTCAAACCCGTGACGAAGGACGCGTTCGAAGAGGTTGATTTCGACTACGCAACGGTCGTTGCGGAAAAGGCCATTCGGTGCATGTCGCAGCAGCGCGTGCCGCCGACGCCGAACAATTTTTACCTCTGGTTCAACTATTCCGTTGGCGCGCCGTCCGATCTCAAGCGAGCCATGGATATCCTGATCGGCAACAAACGAAAGTTTGACGCCGCTACCTGTCACGACCTGTTCGCGACCTATATCGGAGCGCGCTCGGTGGATAATTTCGCCGCCAACTCACAACTCCATTCGGTCATGGACTCCGCAAAGCAGTTCCTGACCACGGCGATTGCGGATAACCGTTCACAAATCCGCTCAATCAACGACGTCGCCGACCAGAGCGAAGCCGGGCTCGATCCGAAATTGCTCGTCAAGAATTTGGTGGACGAGCTGGAGCAAGCCACTACGCGTGCAACCAGTCTGGAGGCAAACTTCGTCGAGAAAACGCGCGAACTGGACCACATCCGCGATTCGCTGACCAAATCGGAGGAGCGTGCCAAGACCGATACGCTCACGGGTCTGCCAAACCGTCGCGCGCTCGACGATTTTTTTCGCGCGGCCCAGATTGCGGCGATGGAAAAGGACACCCCGCTCAGCGTGCTCATGATCGACATCGATCATTTCAAGTCGTTCAACGACAATTTTGGCCACGGCGTCGGCGATCAGGTGCTTCGCTTGATCGCCAAGGTTTTGCGAGAAGGCGTTCGCGAAATCGATCTTCCAGCTCGATTTGGCGGTGAAGAGCTTATAGCGGTGCTTCCGGGTGCGGAACTCGCAACTTCCTGGACGGTCGCCGAACGAATTCGCCGCTCGATTTCGGAGTGTCGCATCACCCACCGCTCGACCGGCGAAGACCTTCCTAGCGTCACGGTTTCAATCGGCGTCGGACAGTTCCAGTTGGGAGAATCGATGTCGGAATTGATCGAGCGCTGCGATCGCGCGCTCTATCTCGCCAAGAGAACTGGACGTAACCGCGTTGTTACCGAGAACGAATTACAGCCGGACCGAGCGGCGGGTTAGCTCGCCAATGCCATCGATCCATCGCTCATCCGCGCAACGCCGTGCTCGACGACGGTGTTGCGGCCGCGATGTTTGGCGGCGTAAAGGGCGGCATCCGCGGCCTCGATCAGGTCGCCCGGCCGCGCCGTGTCGTTCGGCTTGGTGGACGCTACCCCGACGCTGGCGGTGACGGTTTGGTGGCTCGAGGTGAGGTGTGGCATCGCGAGGTTCTGGATCGCCGCGCGCACCATCTCGCCGATTTCCTGGGCCCGCTGCACGTCGGTATTCGGCAGCAGCAGGCAGAACTCCTCGCCGCCGTAGCGCCCGGCAAAGCCCATGGTCTCGGTGGCAATTCCGGCCAGTGTTTCGCCGATCCTGGAGAGGCAGGCGTCGCCTTCCGGATGGCCGTAGGTATCGTTGAAGAGTTTGAAATGATCGACGTCGATCATCAACAGCGACAGCTCGTTGTCATATTGCTGGGCCTTCATCCATTCGAAATCGAGCCGGCTTTGGAATCCACGCCGGTTGGCGAGGCCGGACAACATGTCGATCGATGCCATCACGGTCAGCCGGTCGTTGCTGGTGACCAGTTCGCGCTCGCGCTGGCCAAGTTGCGCTGCCATCGCGTTCAACGATCGGGCCAGCGGGATAAATTCCGCGGGCAAACGATTTCGTGCGGCGCGCGCCGACCAGTCGCCCTGGCCGAAGCGTTTTGCGACCGTCGCTATCATTTCGATCGGCTGGACGATAAGCTTCTCCGCGGCGATCAATGCACCGAGCAGCACGAACAGACAGACGAACCCGAGTTGCAGATAGGCGGTGCGTATCTCGCGATTGATGCCGGCGGATACCTTGGCTTCATCGATGCAAACGATCAGTCGCGATTCGGTGCCGGGGATGCGGGCAAAATTGACCGTGCGTTTGGAACCGTCCGCGGCGATGAACGAGACCGATCCTGCCGCCTGGTACGGACTGGTCACCTTTGCCGAGATCGCGGACAATAGCGGGACGTTGTCGATCGGCCGGCCGATCATGCTGGTCTGCTCTCCCGGGGCCGCCAACACGGTGCCCACGCTATCGACGAGAACCGCCAAAATGCCAGGCCGACCGCCGAGATTGTTCATGATCTTCGACATCCAGTCGAGATTGACGGCGACGACGATGATGGAATCCGATTTGTCGTTGATGGCGGATACCGGATAGGCGGCCAGCATGATCGGCACATTGTCGGTCTTGGCCAACAGGAAATCGCTGAATACGAAATCGCGGGTCTCTCTCGCCTTCTTGGGAGTGGACCGGTCGCTCAAGTCAAGGCCGACCAGCGCTTCGTTCGTCGCGCACTGGACGCGTCCGTCCTTGCCGACGATCATCAGGCTGCGAATCCAGGGTAGGTTCGTCGACGGGCTGGCGTGCACGATGTCACAATTGTGACCAGCGGCCTCTGTCGCTGCTTGGACATAGGCGGCCGATTTCAGCACCGCCTCGACCGATGAAATGACTTCGCGCTGACCATCGGCGCTGTGCTGCGCGATGTTCGAGAATTCCGTGTAGGCAAGCGCGATCTGCTTGGTGCGGGTGTCTTCGAGCGAACGGGCACGTTCCAGCATCAAGGGCGCCACCAACATCAGCGCCAGCAATGCCAGCCGCGCGCGGATTCCGAGAAGCTGCTTGAGTTTCGCCCTTTTGCGGTTGAAAGTGATGCGTGGCATCTTTATTCCCCGGTCCCACGCAAAGGTAGATGGGAAGGTTCAAAGAAGCCTTTCCTGAACTAGATAAAATTCGAACGACCCTCATGAATTTACGGCGATAGAGGACATGGTGCCCGAGAGCCCCTCGTCGATAACCGAGCCTTTACCAAACGGGTTCGCCAGGGTGGAACAAGCGATTGCACGCGCCTGCAAGGAGGCGCGGCGCGACCGCGCGTCCGTGACCTTGATCGCGGTGTCCAAAACGTTCAATGCCGATGCAATTGCGCCGGTGATCGGTGCCGGACAGCGCGTCTTTGGCGAAAATCGCGTGCAGGAAGCCAAAGCCAAATGGCCAGGGTTAATGTCGGCTTTCCCGGGTATCGTCTTGCATTTGATCGGGCCGCTGCAATCCAACAAGGCGAAGGAGGCCGTCGCGCTGTTTGATGCCATCCATTCGGTCGACCGTCCGAGTGTTTGCGAGGCGTTAGCCAAGGAAATTGTTTCTCAAAACCGACGGCCTCAATTGTTCGTCCAGCTCAATACCGGCGAGGAACCGCAGAAGGCGGGCGTCGCACCGGCGGAAGCCGACGCCTTCATTGCCAGCTGCCGCGAAAAATATGGGTTGGAGATTTCCGGTCTGATGTGCATTCCGCCGGTTGACGATGCGCCGGCGCCGCATTTCGCTTTGACCGCGAAGATTGCTGCGCGCAACGGATTGAAGAATCTGTCGATGGGCATGAGCGCCGACTTCGCCACCGCGATTCAGTTCGGCGCTACCCATATACGCGTCGGCTCGGCGATTTTTGGGGCGCGGTAGTCTTCGGGCCCCGCGAAAGTAAAAAGGAACCACGGCGCGCTTGGGCGTCTGAGGTCATGATGCGATCAAGTTCAATCGTATCATGATCTCATCTTTTTATTTGAGTATGATCTGCGCGCAAACGCGTTTTCGCGTTTGTCGCGTGGAAAACCGGTTTCCACTTTGCGCTAACGCGGCCCTGCGGGTCCGGATCATGCTTATTCGATCACGATCTTTGTGTGCGGTCCCAGTCGCTGCAATAGCCGTAACATCGCCGATTTCGTCATCGAGACGCAGCCGGCGGTCGGTGAAAAGTTCTCCCGCGCCAGATGCAGGAATACCGCGCTGCCGCGGCCCTTGATGCGAGGGGAATTGTTGTGGTCGATCTCGACAATGAAATCGTAAACATGATCGTCCCGCCTCAGTCGATCGCCGTCACGGCCGCGCTCAAGCCGAATCGGCTGGTTGTAATGCCGGCTTTTCGGGTCTTCGCACCAGGCATCTTCAGGTCCGATGGTACGAACCGGCAAGAATGTGCGCGGCCTTGGGTGACGATCGGCGCGCCACCACAATTGCCGTGGCCGGAACGTGCCCCTGGGGGTGCCGCCATCGCCTTCGCGCTTGTTGGCCTTGATTCCGCCGCGTCCAAGTGCGACGGGCACCGTCTGCCCGCCAGCCGTCAGCCGGCCTTGACGTGGATCGCCGGCAGCGGCGCGAATCCGTATCATCGAAAGCGGCCGGGCATGTGAAGTTTCTATATAAGTAGCTGAAAGATTTGGACTTATCATGCGAATCAAACGCCCTTGGGTTGCCTTGCGGCTTGCAAATGATCTATTCACGGCATTAAAGGACATTCATCCAAACGCCCGCGACTTCTGGAGTAGACTGCGTTTCGGCTTGTGAATCTGTAACAGTCCCTTACCTCAAGACGAACCAAGACCTGACTAGCCACCAACCCGGCTGAAGAGCCCGCACGCCCTCCGGAGGATTGTACGCCATGGCCAATGCCCGCAAGATCCTGATCGTGGATGACGATACCGATCTGCGCGATACGCTGGTGGAACAATTGTCGCTGCACGAGGAGTTCGAAGCCTCGGCTGTCGACACCGGTGCGAAAGGCGCGACCGCGGCCAAGGCCAACGCTCCCGATCTGGTGCTGATGGATGTCGGGCTGCCGGATACCGACGGACGGGAGGTGGTGCGCTCGTTACGCAAGGGCGGTTTCAAGGCGCCGATCATCATGCTCACGGGCCACGATACCGATTCGGACACGATTCTCGGGCTCGAATCCGGCGCCAATGACTATGTGGCGAAGCCTTTTCGTTTTGCCGTGCTGCTGGCGCGGATACGGGCCCAGCTGCGTCAGCATGAGGCCAGCGAGGACGCGGTGTTTTCCGTTGGCCCTTACAGCTTTCGGCCCGGCTCCAAGATGCTGACTGGCGCCAATGCCAAGAAAGTACGGTTGACCGAAAAGGAAACGGCTATCCTGCGATTTCTATATCGGGCCGGGCAGCTTCCGGTGTCGCGCGAGACGCTGCTGCAGGAAGTGTGGGGCTATAATTCGGGTGTCACCACGCACACGCTGGAGACCCACATCTATCGGCTGCGTCAGAAGATCGAGAAGGACGCGGCCAATCCCGAAATATTGGTAACGGAAGCTGGTGGCTACAAGCTGGTGCCGTGATACGGTTCGGGCAGCGATTTGTATTGTTTGGAGCATGATCCGGACCCGCAGGGCCGCGTCAGCGCAAAGTGGGTGCCGGTTTTCCGAAAAGATCATGCTCAAACAGAAAGATAACGCTAGAGTCTGATTCAACCCCAGTTGAATCAGACTCTAGCTCGCCTCGATCACCGGTTTCCCATGTCGATCGAAGATGATGTTGCCCTCCTTGAGCGCGTCCCAACACTACGCCTGTTGGGGACGGCCGCTCTGCGCATGCTGGCGATCGGCTCCGAGCAGCGCGATTTTGCGCGCGGAGCCGTGCTCTTCAACACCGGCGATGAGGCCGATGCCGGGTTTATCGTGCGGCGCGGGGCCTTTCGTATCCAGGACGACGGCAGCGCCGATACCATTGCCGGTCCCGGCGCTTTGATCGGCGAACTCGCGCTGGTAGTTCCGATGCGGCGGCCGTCTTCGGCAATTGCGCTGGAACCCTCCTCGGCGATCCGCGTGGCCCGCAGCCTGTTCCAGCGTGTGCTGGAGAGCGATCCCGCCGCCGCGCACCGGCTGCGCGATGAGTTCGCCAAACGCACCAGCCAGATCGCCAGCGATATTCTGATGGTGGGCGCCAAGTTCAATGGTTGAGCCGCTTCTCCAGAGCATGATCCGGACCCGCAGGGCCGCGTTAGCGCAAAGTGGAAGCCGGTTTTCCACGCGACAAACGCGAAACGCGTTTGCGCGCAGATCATGCTCACACAAAGAGATGAGATCATGATGCGATTCCACTTAATCGCATCATGATCTAGATCAGATGGAGTTCATACTTCCAGCGTCACCGTCACCGGAACGTGGTCGGACGGACGCTCCCAGCCGCGCGCATCGCGCGCGATCTGGAAATCGCTGACACCCTCTTTGAGGGCGCGCGAAACCCAGATGTGGTCGAGCCGGCGGCCGCGGTCGGCCAGGGTCCAGTCGGCGGCGCGGTAGCTCCACCACGTATAGACTTTTTCCGACAGCGGGATCCGTTCGCGCGCGACGTCGATCCATTCGCCATGCGCTTGCGCTGCCAACAGCTTTTCGCATTCGATCGGGGTATGCGACACGACCTTCAATAATTGCTTGTGCGACCACACGTCGTTCTCGTGCGGGGCCACGTTGAGGTCGCCGACCAAAATATGCCGGTCTCCACCGCGGGGATGCAGCGGTTCACACGCCTTCATCTCATCGAGAAATCTGAGCTTGTGCTCGAATTTCGGATTGAGCAGCGGATCGGGAACGTCGCCGCCGGCGGGAACATAGAAATTGTGAAGGACCAGCGGGCTGGACAGTTGCGCCTTCTCGCCGAACTCAACCGAGATGTGCCGAGAATCGAGCTTGTCGCAGAAGGTTCGAATATCGGTTTTGTCGAACGGCAATTTCGAGATTACGGCGACGCCGTGATAGCCCTTCTGTCCGTTGAGCGCGACATGCTCATAGCCGAGGCGTTTGAAGCGTTTCAACGGGAATGCGTCGTCGATACATTTGGTTTCCTGCAGGCACAGGACGTCCGGCCGCACCGATTTGAGGAATTTGGCGACGAGATCGATGCGCAGGCGCACCGAATTGATGTTCCAGGTTGTCAGGGAAAACCGCATGAAACGACTTATTACCGTCGCTGCGGGAAGCGCAAGCGAGGCGGCAATCCGATTGTCATAATTCTCTGGATTTTTTAACCTGCCCCTCTCGAGGCTTGAGACTCAGCCCGGCGGCATCGAAGAATCGTTGAAGTCGATTTTGAACAGGCTGGGATCGACCTTCTTCGAGGAATCCAGATTATAAACCGCAACCGTGGTGTCGTAGCCTTGCGGGTCGGTGACGGTCCATTGCTTGAGCTGGCCATCCTTGGCGCCGACCATCAGCATCAGCCGGCTGGTGCCGATCAGTACGTTCTTCTCTTCGATGGTGATGCTGATGAAAAGCTCATCCGCCGTCACGCTGATGACGTTGGTGTCCTTCAGAAGATCGATGCGGTCCGACAGCAGATAGCGCAGCGGCGTTTGCGACAACGGATAGATTTCCTGGGTCGAAAGTTTGCGGTCGCGCACCGCGAGCGCCGATCCGTCGGCGATAATGGCGATCGGATTCGGCGGCTCATATTCGAAGCGAACCTTGCCGGGCTTCTGAATGTAAAAATCACCCTTGGCCTTGCTGCCGTCGGGTCCGACCTGGACGAAATTTCCAACCAGCGTTTGTAACGACGACAAATAGGAACTCACCTTGGCGGCTTGCGCCTTCTGATTCGCATCGAAGGTCGCGAAGATACTGGTGGGAAGATTCCGGTGCGGGTCCGGGATCACAGGATTGGGTGGCGCCGTCGGCGTGGTCGCGGTCGTCATCGGCGCACGCGGCGTATCCGACGCACTCATCTGGATGCGGTCACGGGCCTTCGGCGCGGGTTTCGGAATCGGAACCGTTTGCGCCGATGCCGGGATCGCCGTACCGCTCAAACACGCCGCGACCAAGAGCGCCAATCCGGCGCGCATTCCGCCAATCGCGAATTGTTCGGCCATTCGGAATTTCGGATTTCTATTCAACGTGTTGTCCCAACTGCTACCGGCTATTTTATCGTGCTTTCGGCAAAAAGAGATATCGTTTTTGCGTGAAAATATGAACGCAACTCTGGCAAGCCGCGGGGCTCGGTTGGTTCAAAAGCGGCTTTCTTCTTCTTCGACCAGAATTTCGCGCTTTCCTGCGTGATTGGGCTGTCCAACGATGCCTTCGAGCTCCATCCGCTCCATCAGCGAGGCGGCGCGGTTATAGCCGATTTGCAGCCGGCGCTGAATGTAGCTGGTGGACGCTTTGCGGTCGCGTTTGACGATCGCCACGGCTTGCGCGAACAAATCGCCGGCGCCATCGCCGCCCATGCCGGTGGAATCGAATACCGCACCGTCTTCGTCGGGGGGCTCTTCCGCGGTGACCGCTTCGAGGTATTCGGGGGCGCCTTGCGATTTGAGGTGGCGCACCACTTTTTCGACTTCCTCGTCCGAGACGAAGGGACCGTGAACGCGGCTGATGCGCCCGCCGCCCGCCATGTAAAGCATGTCGCCCTGTCCGAGCAGCTGCTCGGCGCCCATCTCGCCGAGGATGGTGCGGCTGTCGATTTTCGAGGTGACCTGAAACGAGATGCGGGTCGGGAAGTTCGCCTTGATGGTGCCGGTGATGACGTCGACCGACGGCCGTTGGGTGGCGAGGATCACATGCAGGCCGGCGGCACGCGCCATCTGCGCCAGGCGCTGCACCGCGCCTTCGATATCCTTGCCGGCGACCATCATCAGGTCGGCCATTTCGTCGACGATGATGACGATGTAGGGCAGCGGCTCGAGATCGAGCCGCTCTTCCTCGTAGATCGCCCTGCCGGTTTCCTTGTCGAAGCCGGTATGAACCGTGCGCGTCAGCTCCTCGCCTTTGGATTTCGCTTCGGATAGCCGCGCATTGTAGCCGTCGATGTTGCGTACACCGAGCTTGGACATTTTCTTGTAGCGCTCTTCCATCTCGCGCACCGCCCACTTCAGGGCGACCACGGCCTTCTTTGGGTCGGTCACGACCGGCGTCAGCAAATGCGGGATGCCGTCATAGACGGAGAGCTCGAGCATCTTCGGATCGACCATGATCAGGCGGCACTGATTCGGGCGCAACCGATACACCAGGCTGAGAATCATGGTGTTGATCGCGACCGATTTACCGGAGCCGGTGGTACCGGCGATCAAAAGATGCGGCATGCGTGCGAGATCGACGATGATCGATTCGCCGCCGATGTTCTTGCCGAGGCACAGCGGAAGTTTCGCAACCGAATCGTTGCCGTCCTTGACCGCCAGCAGCTCGCGCAAATAAACCTTTTCGCGGTGCGGGTTCGGCAATTCGATGCCGATGGCGTTGCGGCCGGGAACGACGGCGACGCGTGCCGAGAGCGCGCTCATCGAACGCGCGATGTCGTCGGCGAGCCCAATCACCCGTGACGATTTGATTCCGGGCGCGGGCTCCAGCTCGTACAGCGTCACCACGGGGCCCGGATTCGCCTTGACGATTTCGCCGCGGACGCCGAAATCGCCGAGCACGCCTTCCAGCGCGCGGGAATTCGAATCCAGCTCGGACTTGCTGAGCGGCTGGCGGTCCGAAGCTTTCGGCGCGGTCAATACCGAAATCGGCGGAAGCTCGAACTTGTCGGACGTTTTACGCGCCGGCGCGCGGGCGGCGGCCTTCTTGCGCGAACTGCGGGCGGTCGGAACTTCGTCCTCGTCGTCTTCCTCGTCGAAAATCGGCGCCAGCGATGGGCCGCCGCGACCATCAAGACTGGGCTCTTGACGCTCGAATGCCGACGCGCGCGGCGCCGGAGCGCTTGCCACCAGCCAGCCATAGGTCAAGGACAGCAATCGCCACAGCCGCGCCTTCGCGCTCATCGCGGCATGAAAGGCCCATCCCAGCCGAACCGAGCCGTCTTCATCTTCTTCCGCGAAGGGTGTGTCGTCGTCCTCGACCGGAATCGATTCATCCTCTTGCGGTCGTGAACCCATGCCACCCGCGATCAGGAAGGTCACGATCATCGCAGTCCCCAGGACAAAACCGAGCGAGAGGCGATAGACGAGACCGGGCGGGCCGAACGCCACCGCCGGTACGCGCACCAGCGCGTCGCCGACGACGCCGCCAAGCCCGGTCGGCAGCGGCCAAGCGCCGCCATGTGTCCAGCAACTCGCAAAACCCGCCGCGACCACGGTGCAGAGTATCCAGCAGCCGATCCGGAGCGCTTCGCGGTCGAAGGCTCGATGGGTCAACAGGCGCCAACCCCAGACTGCGACGGGAAGGATCAACATGATCGCGCCGAGGCCGAGAATCTGCATCAACAGATCGGCGCCGATCGCGCCGGAATAGCCGACGATGTTGCGGATCGGACGCGACGTGGCGTGGCTGAGGCTGGGGTCCTGCACCGACCACGTCATCAGCGCCGCCGCCGCCACCCCGCACAGCGCAATTAGGCCAAGTCCGGTGAGCTCGCGCACGCGCCGGGCCAACGCCTCGCGTATCGAGGCCGGCAGATGGCCGACGAGAGGAATGACACGTTCGATCGCTGGCATGCTCATGGGGCCTTCGCGACTAGATCATGATGCGATTACGTGGAATCGCATCATGATCTCATCCCTTTGTTTGAGTATGATCTGCGCGCAAACGCGTTTCGCGTTTGTCGCGTAGAAAACCGGTTTCCACTTTTCCGGATCATGCTCTAGTCCAGAATTTCGACCAGCCGGTGCAACGCCTCGGCCGTTGTTTCACTGTCGGCCACCAGCGCCAGACGAATATAGCCGGCGCCGGGATTGCTGCCGTCGGGTTGTTGGCGTGCCAGGTAACTTCCCGGCACCACGCGGACGCCGCCGTTCTTGTAGAGCTTCACGGTCGCCGCCTCATCGCCGCCATGGGCGGATACGTCGAGCCAGACGCAGAAGCCGCCGGCGGGACGGCGATAGCCATAGCGGCTGCCGAGAATCTGATCGGCGAGATCGAACTTGATCCGATAAAGCCGGCGGTTCTCCTCGACATGCGTCTCGTCGCCATAGGCTGCGACCGCGACGTGCTGCAGCGGCACCGGCACTTGCGGTGCGGCCACGTTGCGCAATTCGTGAAACAGCTTAAGGAATTTTTTGTCGCCGGCGGCGAAGCCGACCCGCATGCCGGGCAGGTTCGAACGCTTCGACAGCGATTGAAAAGCGACGGCGTTGGTGAAATCAGGGCCCGCGCATTCCAGCATGCTGCCCGGCGGTTCCTTCGTATAGATTTCCGAGTAGCACTCGTCGCTCAAAATCATGAAGCCGAAGCGGTCGGCGAGTTTCTTCAGGCGGCCGAAATAGTCGCGGCTCGCGACCGCGCCTTGCGGGTTTGCCGGCGAGGCGATGTAGATCGCAACGGTTCTCGCCAGTGTGGCGTTGTCGAGCGCATTAAGATCGGGCAGAAACCCGTTGGCGAGCGTGGTCGGCAGATAAACCGCTTCGCAGCCGGCGGCGCGCGCGCCGGCGGCATAGGCCGGATAAAACGGATTCGGGATCAGGATCGCAGGCTGCCCGCGGCGCTCGCCGACATAGCGCGCCGCGGTCATCGCCGCAAAAAACAGGCCCTCGCGGCTGCCATTGAGCACCAGAAGCTCGGTCTCGGGGTCGACCGCTCGGGGTAGGTCAAACCGCTTGGAAAGCCAGGTCGCAGCCGCCCGCCGGAGCGGCTCGATGCCCTTGGCAATGGGATAGCGGCCGAAATCGGCGACATGATTTGCCAGCTCCGGACCGACAAAGGCCGGCAAGGGATGCTGTGGCTCGCCCAGAGAGAGCGTAATCAACGGCTTACCCGGCTGGTACGGGGCCAATAGCTCGGTCAGCCGTGCAAAGGGCGAGCGCTCGCCTTCCTGACTGCCGGCGCCTTGCGGCGCGCGGGATGGAGCGGTCATTGCCATGGAAGCCCAGCACTCTTGGGTCGGCCGATCCCACCTTGAGAGCGGCCGGAAAGCGGATCAAACCACCATAGATACGGCGAGGTTAAGACGCGATTAACCATCGGTCGGTCGACGGTTATTCACAGAGCGCACCCAAAGAAAAAGGGCTCCAGCTTGCGCTGGAGCCCTTTGTTTTTGATCTCTCGGGAGAGAGATTACTTCAGGTTGGCAATCGCCGTCAGGTCGAACGAGAGCTTGGCGATACCAGCCGCACCGCACCAGTTCGTGCCCACACCGGTAGGATTGATCGGCGTCACGTTGGTGTTGCCGGAACCATTGAAGGCGCTGGTGAAAGCGTTGCAATTACCCTTGGACAGGTCGGAGTCGGAGTACCGCAGGTCGAGGGTGAAGACCTTGTAGGTGAAGCCGATGCCGATGTTCCAGGTGTTGTAATCAGCATATTTGATGCCATTGGGAAAAAATGGACCGGCAAAGTGTGCCGCAACCGATTGGGGACTCGACGCAGTGCCGTAGAAGGAGTCAGTTGTTCCGAGGAACTGACGGCCGAATTCACCGGAGACGTACAGGCCGACGCCGTTGGGGAGGGCCGTGCCCGGCGCGGTGTACTTGAAGGTGCCGGAGAAGTAGTCGCCCCAAGCGCCGGTATTCAGGAAGCTCGGCGTATAGAACTCGGTGACGCCGAACGCCCAGCTGTCGTTCACGGTATAGAGGCCCTTGCCGTAAACTTCGAAGAAGCTGACGTCCTTCTTGATGACGTTGCCATTGGGAATGGAGTTAGTCGCGCACTCCGCGCCTATGGGCCTACCGGCGGTGTCAGTGAATGAACCTGCGAAGCAGGTCCCACCCGGATACAGATAGCCCCAGACGCCGAAGTCAAAGGCGACAGCGCCGAAGGTTGGGCGGATACCGCCGTAGATGTCGACTTCAGCCGCGGCGCGGTTCGCGTAGGAGATGCTTTCGGTGGAGGTGCCGATGTAGAGCTGCACGTCCTTGTTGACGTTGTAGCGCGGCTCGAAATAGGCGGTGACCGAGGGCTGGTGGTTCGATTGGGTGACGCCGCGGAAGACGTAGTCGCTGAGGACGCCGCCGCCGAAGGCGATATCCCAAGGTTCGAACGCGGGCGCCGGCGGTGCCTTCAGCGCCTTCAGCGGTATATCGGCCGCAAGAGCGCCCCCCGACACCAACGCAAGTGTCGTCGCTAACAAAGCCAATTTCTTCATGAAGATCCCCATTACATTTCGAGAACCAGCCCGGTTCCAATGCCCCCCGAGGACACCACCTGACTGCAAGCGGAAAACTCCCGAGCAATCTCGGACTAAGCGATGGAAGATGGAAGCAAAAAAGTTATGCAGATGCTGACCTTTTGATCGATATCGCGGTTTCGAGAAAAGTTTTGGCCGAGTGATGCTTTTCAACAACATATTTGGCGGGGTTCATCTCCCTCTAGGCTTTTTCGAGCCGGGGATGTGGCCCGAATGCCTCCCGTTCTCCCGAGTCCCCTTGCCCGCGAATCAGCGTCTGGCTGAAAGCGGCTGCCATCGGTAATCTTGTGGCGGTCGCTGAACCGACGCCTGACCACAGGAGCGTGGCGCGGACGGGTAACCGATTCCCTCATTGCCGATGAATCTCAAGCGTAGCAGTCGATCGTGAAAGCAAAAAAACGATCAAATGAATATTTTTTAGGCAGATTAGCGATTCGAAGAAATATTGTCGGCTGGTTGCGGCTTTCAAACAACATCTTGCCGGGGTTTTTCTCCCCTTGAGGACTCTCGGACGGGGTGGGCGCGGAAATACCCGTCGATCTTGGCTTACCGAAAATCAGCCCTTCGGGCCGCAGGCGGGCCCACCGATTGGTTGTCGGGAACTTCGGGTCCATAGAATCGGGTCATAAAAAAGGGCCCCAGCTTGCGCTGGAGCCCTTCGGTTGCGGGCATTGCCGGATAGGTGTCCGAACCGTAGTTGTGGGCGCGGCCTCGGGAGGTCGCGCCCTCGGGAGAACTTACATGTTGTAAGCGCGCTCGGTGTGCTCGGTGATATCGAGGCCTTCGCGTTCGGTCTCGAGATTGGCACGTAGGCCGACGATGACATCGATGACCTTGTAGATGATCGCCGAACCGACGCCCGACCACACCAGCGTGGTGCCGACGCCCCAAGCCTGCGAGGTCATCTGGGCGACGAGGTCGTAATCCGCGATCTTGCCGGTGACGTAGTCCATGATGCCGGTGCCGCCAAGCGCCGGGTTCACCAAGATGCCGGTGCCGAGCGCGCCGACGATGCCGCCGATGCAATGGACGCCGAACACGTCGAGCGAGTCGTCGTAGCCGAGCGCGTTCTTGATCACGGTGCAGAAGAACAGGCAGACGACACCGACCACCAGACCCAGCACGATCGCTCCCATCGGACCGGAGTAACCGGCCGCGGGGGTGACCGCCACGAGTCCTGCCACCGCGCCCGACAATGCGCCGAGCAGCGAAGGATGACCCTTGATGATCCATTCCGCGAACATCCACGACAACGCCGCCGCCGCCGTTGCGACGAAGGAGTTGGTCATGGCGAGCGCGGCGCCGCCATTGGCTTCGAGGTTCGAACCAGCGTTGAAGCCGAACCAACCCACCCAGAGCAGCGAGGCGCCGATCATGGTCATGGTCAGCGAGTGCGGAGCCATCAGGTCCTTGCCGTAGCCGGTGCGCTTGCCGATCAGGAGCGCGCCAACGAGACCGGCGATGCCGGCGTTGATGTGCACCACGGTGCCGCCGGCGAAGTCGATCGTGCCCTTCTTGAAGATCCAGCCGGCGTCGGCATTGACTTCATCGAGCTTGGCTTGCGCCGCAGCCTTCGCTGCCGCATCACCCGCGGCGGCCAGAGCCTTGACCGCATCCGAGATCGCGTCCGGTCCGGTCCAGTACCAAACCATGTGGGCGATCGGGAAATAGATCACCGTCACCCAGATCGGGATGAACAGCGCAACCGCCGCGAATTTCATGCGTTCGGCGAACGCGCCGACGATGAGAGCGGGGGTAATCGCCGCGAAGGTCATCTGGAAGCAGACGTACACGAGCTCCGAGATGTTGGCGTCGACGCTGAATGTCGCGGCCTTGGAATCCGGCGTCACGCCCATCAGGAAGGCTTTCGAGAAGCCGCCGATGAAGTCGGAACCGCCGGTGAAGGCGAGGCTGTAGCCGTACAGCGCCCAGAGAACGGTGACGACGCAGACGGTATAGAACACCTGCGCCAGTACCGAGAGCATGTTCTTGGAGCGGACCAAGCCGCCATAGAACAATGCGAGGCCGGGAATCGTCATCAACAGCACCAGTACCGTCGATGTTAGCATCCAGGCGTTGTCGCCCTTGTTGACGGTTGGCTCGGCGTAGGCAGCGGTCGCGGCGAACAGGCCGACTGCGAGGGCCGCCAATCCCGCGCGATAGGGACGTTTGAACGTCATTTGGTTTACTCCTGATTGGATAAGGTTGAGCGCGAAATCAAAGTGCCGCGGCATCTGCCTCTCCCGTGCGGATACGAACCGCATGGTCGAGGTTGATGACGAAGATCTTACCGTCGCCGATCTGTCCGGTTTTTGCAGCGGACGTGATGGCGTCGATGGTCTTGTCGACTTGGTCCGAGGCGACAGCGACCTCGATCTTGATCTTGGGCAGGAAGTTCACCGCGTATTCAGCACCCCGGTAAATTTCCGTATGGCCCTTCTGCCGGCCATACCCCTTGACTTCCGTCACCGTTAGACCGTGAACGCCAATGGCGGTCAGGGCGTCACGGACTTCTTCGAGTTTGAATGGCTTGATAACCGCCATAACAATTTTCATGGGTCCTATCCCCGCTTGGGCCCGGTACAGACGCGACCGGGCGTTCTCGACTGAGGTTCACCACGCGCACTACGCGGGCACAGCCAGCGGCATATAATCAAATGCCGTGCCAGATCGCCGGCATTTCTTAACGGATTATGAACGGGGGCTTTTTTCGGTTTTATCGCATCGAGCGGGGGCTGCGTTATTAGGTCGCGCCTAAAACTTAATCATTTCCGCCTAAAACGGCGCCAATACAAATGTTGACACAATCCTGCTCATGCCAAGGGCAGTGAATCAAAAAGAGGCACTCAAGGGCCTGCGCCGCGAGCGCCCGCCCCATCCCCGCTGGCCGTACTAATCAGAGCGCGTCGCTGTCGGTTTCGCCGGTCCGAATTCGCAACGCGTGATCGATCGGGGTCACGAAGATCTTGCCGTCGCCGATCTGTCCGGTACGTGCGCTGGAGGTAATGATTTCCACCGCCTTGTCGGCGAGACCAGCGGCCACAGCGATTTCGATCCGCAGCTTGGGCAGGAAATTCACGACATATTCGGCGCCGCGATAGACCTCGGTGTGGCCCTTCTGGCGCCCGTAACCCTTGACCTCGGTGACGGTCATGCCGCTGATCCCGATCGCGGTGAGCGCCTGGCGCACCTCGTCCAGCTTGAACGGTTTGATAATGGCGACAACGAGCTTCATGGGGTGGCCTTCATTTCCATTGATTCCGAGAAGATTCCGACAGCCGGTTCCGACGCGGTCGGTCGCGTCTTGATTTGCACGTCACGCGAGTTTGGCATCTTTCCGGGCGAATGACACAAAAAGTTACAAGGCTGGCTAAAGAACACGAAAAATGACCGTCCAATCCGTTCCGCGACCCACAGAACCCCGTGTTTATCTGCGCTCGCGCACCGAGCCTTCCTGCGCCACTGACGCCACCAGCGTGCCGTCGGGCTTGAAAATCAGGCCTCGGGTCAGCCCGCGCCCGCCTTGCGCGCTCGGGGAGTCCTGGGCGTAAAGCAGCCATTCGTCGGCGCGGAACGGCCGGTGAAACCACATCGCATGATCGAGGCTGGCGGGCATCATGCGCTTGTCGAACAAAGTGCGGCCGTAACGCGCCATCACCGCATCGAGCAGGGAGAAATCCGACGCATAGGCCAGCGCGCACATATGCAACGCCGGATCGTCCGGCAGTTTGGCGGCGGTTCGAATCCAGACATGAATGCGGCCGTCTTCGATCTTCTCGCCGAAATAGCGCTCAAGCTCGACGGGCCGCAATTCGATCGGCCGGTCGGATTCATAATAACGGCGGATGAATTCCGGCATCTCGCGGAACATCGGCTGTTTTGCCACTTCTTCGGCCGTGAGTTTTTCCGGCGGCGGCACCTCCGGCATCTTGTCCTGATGGTCGAAGGCGCCTTCTTCCTCGACATGAAACGACACCATGATCGAGAAGATGGCGTTGCCATGCTGGATCGCGGTAACCCGGCGGGTCGAGTAGCTCTTGCCGTCGCGCAGCCGCTCGACCTCGTAGATGATCGGAACCAAGGGATCGCCCGGCAAAATGAAATAGCAATGCAGCGAATGCGGCAGGCGGCCTTCGACGGTGCGGCACGCCGCCACCATCGCCTGTCCGATCACTTGGCCGCCGAAGACCCGCTGCCAGCTCGTTTTCGGGCTGTTGCCGCGAAACAAATTCACCTCGAGCGGCTCGAGATCGAGAATGGAAATCAGGTCAATCAGGCCTTTGGACATTGAAGAGCTTTCGAATGGATCTATCCGTTGGCAACAACGACCACTGTCATTCCGGGGCGCGAGCGGAGCGAGCGAGCCTGGAATCCATAACCACCATCGGGAGTATGGATTCCGGGCCTGCGCCAAGAAGGCGCATCCCGGAATGACGAGTGCTTGGGGAACCTGTTTCGCCCAGCTATAGTCCCGTAGCAAGTGGAGAGCGTTTTCCAGCGAAGTGGATGCCGGTTCGCGTCAAGAAAACGCGTCAAAACAGAGAAATAGAGCCTCCGTTCCGATTCAATCGGAACGGAAAAGGCTCTCGTCTCAGGATGTGAGCGAGGAGCATGTCGGCACAGCGGAGCATTGTCATCGGCGGCGGCGCGTTTGCGGGGCTGGCGCTGGCGCTCGCGCTGCGTCAGGGCCTGGGCGCCGATATTCACGTGATCGTCGCCGATCCGGCTCTTGCGCAGCGGCCGAGCCGCGATCCGCGTGCCACCGCCATCGTCGCCGCCTGCCGCCGGCTGTTCGAAGCCATCGGGGTGTGGGAGCAGGTCGCGGGGCAAGCGCAGCCGATCCTCGACATGGTCGTCACCGATTCCAAATTGGAAGACGCGACCCGTCCGGTATTCCTGACGTTTGCCGGAAACGTCGAGCCGGGCGAGCCGTTTGCGCATATGATTGAAAATCGCCATTTGATCGACGCGCTGGTCAGCCGCGCCGAGGCCAAGGGTATTGATCTGCGTGCCACCGCGGTGAAGGATTTTGTTTCGCGTCCCGAAGGCGTCGATGTGACGCTGGCCGACGGCAGCGTGATCGCGGCGAGCCTGTTGGTGGCGTCCGACGGCGCGCGCTCGAAATTGCGGGAACGCGCCGGCATCGCCACCCATGGCTGGGATTACGATCAATCCGGCATCGTGGTCACCGTCGGCCACGAACGCGATCATCAAGGGCGCGCCGAGGAGCATTTTCTGCCCGCGGGGCCGTTCGCGATCCTGCCGCTGACAGGGCGCCGCTCCTCGTTGGTGTGGACCGAGAAGCGCGACGAAGCCGCGCGCATCGTGGCTTTGAGCGACGATGAATTTCATGGCGAACTCGAACGGCGTTTCGGTCTGCATCTCGGCGAGGTCAAGGCGCTCGACCGGCCGCGTGCCTTTCCGCTCGGCTATTTCGTCGCGCGCTCCTTCATCGGCGAACGGCTGGCGTTGGTCGGCGACGCCGCCCATGTGATTCACCCGATCGCGGGCCAGGGGCTCAATATGGGGCTGAAGGATGTCGCAGCGCTGGCCGAAGTGATCGTCGATGCCGCGCGGCTCGGCATCGACCTCGGCCAGGCCGATGTGCTCGAGCGTTATCAGCGCTGGCGGCGGTTCGACACCATGGCGATGGGGCTTGCCACTAACTCGCTGAATCTTCTGTTCTCGAATCGATCGACGCTGTTGCGCACCGTGCGCGACATCGGGCTTGGGCTGGTCGATCGCGCACCACCCTTGAAAAACATATTCATCCGCCAGGCCGCCGGCCTTTCAGGCGAAGTGCCGCGGCTATTGAAGGGTGAAGCGTTGTAGCGTGAGCGCGTCGCCCCTGCGAAAGCGACCCATCAGGGGGACTTCGTCACCCAAATCACTCAATCTTCCGGGCCTCTTCCGGCAACATGATCGGGATGCCGTCGCGGATCGGATAGGCGAGTTTGGCGGAGCGCGAGATCAACTCCTGCTTCGCGGCGTCGAATTCCAGCGGACCCTTGGTCAGCGGACAAACGAGGATTTCCAGCAGTTTGGGATCGACGGTGCCTTCGAGGCGCTCGGGCGGGGACGTCATGTTTCAAATCTCCGGCTTAGTCACTCGATTGTGTAGCATATTTGATCCAAACGTGTAGTCGCGCGGGCCAATCGCAAGGCCACTCAACGTCGACGGTTAGGCAACGGTTAGAATAACTCTAGTTTAGAAGGAGTCTTTTTGCCTGTCGGGTAGCAAGCCGCTAGCTGTCCCGCCAATTCAAGGACGGTGAATGCGAGAAGCGATGCGAACACGATTCAAGTCAGGACGATACTCCGCGATGGCGCTCGGCGCCCTCGCCTGCCTTTTCTGGTGTGGCACGCCCGCGCGTGCCGAGGATTACAGCTCCTGGCACGATATTGAGACCAAGTATATTTTCGGCTTTACGCTCGGCTCCGGCATCGGCCTTGAGGGCGAGAAAGAGGTCACGGTCGATGCCATCGGCCGGTTCGGTAAACGCGATGGGAGCTACGCGGCATCGGAGACCAAATACGAGTTCGAATTTACGCCAAACCAGTTCATCCAGATCGAATTCGGCGCACTCGGCTCAACCCACAACATCAGTGGCGTGACCGGCCTCGATGACCGGAATCAGGCTGCCTTGAGCGGCGGTTTCGCGGAATTTCGCTATCTTGCGATCGAACGGACCTCGAACAATCCATTGGCGGTGACGTTGGCGATAGAGCCCACGATCCGGCGGATCGATGAGACCACCGGCGAGCGCGTGCGCAATTTTGAATTCGAAACCACGGTTAACGCTGATATCGAACTTCTTAAGAACCGGCTGTTTGCCGGGTTCAATTTGCTTTACGAGCCCGAGATCACGCAGACCTCGCTGGGCGACACCCAGCGTGAGGCTAAGTTTGGCGGCTCGGCGGCGCTCTCGCTTCGGGTCGCGCCCAACGTCGTGTTGGGCGGCGAGGTCTGGTATCTCAGGCATTATAACGCCGCGAATTTGACGGCGTTCACCGGAGATACCGTGTTGTTGGGACCGACGCTCTTCATCCGGTTCACGCCGAAAATGTTTATGACGGCGGCCTGGAACACCCAGGTCTGGGGACGCGAGGTCGGCAATTCCTTCTCGCTCAATTTCGAGGAGTTTCAACGCAATCGCGCCAAGCTCAAATTCGCCTATGAGTTTTGATCTTCCTTAAACCCGAAAAGGCCGACAGGAGTCCGATATGCTTAACACGATGAAAAAATTCCCTTTCGCCGCGGTGTGCGCGATCACGATGCTTTCGGCATCCCCCTCTTCGGCGCAACAGGCGGCCGAGGTTCAGGTGAGCTATTCCAACGGTCAGTTCCAGCCGAGCGAGGTCCGCGCGCCGGCCGACAAACCGATCACGTTGAAGGTCAAGAACCTCGACGGCAAGGCCATGGAGTTCGAAAGCAAATCGCTTCGGGTCGAAAAGGTGGTCGCCGCCAATAGCGAGGGCGTCATCAATGTGCGCGCGTTGAAACCCGGGCGCTACGAATTTTACGACGACTTCAACGAAAAGGCGCGCGGCGCCTTGACCGTCCAATAGGAAGCTTCTCGTGCTGGCCGCGCTCATCATCGTCTTCCGCGAAGTCTTCGAAGCCGGTTTGATTATCGGCATCGTGCTCGCGGTCACCGGCTCCGTTCCTCACCGCAACCGCTGGATCGGTGGTGGCGTGCTGGCGGGGGCGCTCGCGGCCTGCCTCGTCGCCGCCTTTGCCGGCGCGTTGTCGCGGTTGTTCGCGGGCATGGGGCAGGAGCTGTTCAACGCAAGCATTCTGGGGCTAGCCGTGGTGATGTTGACCTGGCACAATGTCTGGATGGCGCAGCACGGCAAGGAAATGGCCGGTGAAATGCGCGCGATCGGCAAGGCGGTCGCCGACGGCACCAAGTCGCTGTTGGCGTTGGCCGTGGTGGTCGGGGTCGCGGTCTTGCGGGAGGGCAGCGAGGTCGCGCTGTTTTTGTACGGCGTCGTGACCTCCGACGGCGGTTCGGCCTCAAGCCTCGCGATCGGTGGGGCGATCGGTCTGGCGCTCGGCGCCGGCGTTTGCTTGCTGACTTATTTCGGCCTGATGCGCATTCCACCGCGGCCGTTGTTTGCGACCACGACCGCCCTGATCACCTTGCTCGCGGCGGGCATGGCGGCGCAGGCGGTGGCCTTCCTCGAACGTGCCAATTGGCTGACCTCGCTCGACACGGTGGTGTGGGATAGCACCTGGCTGCTCTCGGAGACGAGCATCGGCGGCCGTGCCTTGCACACCTTGATCGGCTACACCGATCAGCCGACCCAAATGCAGCTCTTGGCCTATGTCGCTGTGCTGGTAGGGACGTTCATGCTGATGCGATTGAGCGGCTCGCATCATAGCCACCGCGCCGTCGCCGCCGGCTGACGATCGAGAAGTTTCAGTGACGACCTACTGCAGCGGCGGGTCGCCGCTGGTGCGTTTCTTGGCGAGGTCCATCTCGGTCACCGCGATCAGGATCTCGGCGCGGGTCCTGAGATCGGCCGCTTCCAGCAATGCCTGTTTTTCCGCCGGGCCGAACGGCGACATCATCGCCAGCGCGTTGACCAGCGCCTCATTGGGGGCGCTCTCGACGCCCTCCCAATCGACCCTGAGATTGTTGGCGTTAAGAAAATCCGTCAGCACCTCGAGCAGGGCCTCGCGGTCCACCGTTTCCTCGCCTTTACGCGCGGTGAAATCGTCGATGTAGGGGAAGTAATCCACCTTGCACTGCCGATATTCGGTCAGGACCGTCATTTCCTCGACCACCTTGAAGCGCGTAATGCCGGTGAGTTCCAGGATGTAGCGGCCGTCGCCGGTTTCGGCGAGCTGGGTGATGCGCCCGACACAGCCGACGCGAAATAGCTCCGGTTTGATCTCGTCCTGCGAGTGCATAATGTCCGGCTGGATCATCCCGATCAGCCGGTGGTCGTCGCGCAACGCGTCGTCCACCATCGCCAGATAGCGCCGCTCGAAAATATTGAGCGGCATCTGGCCGCGCGGCAACAGCAAGGCGCCCGGCAGCGGAAACACCGGAATCACCTTGGGAAGGTCGCCGGGTCCGCGATATTCGGCATTGATCGGCATGTGCGGTCCCGATGCTACTGGTTCGAAAAGAATCGCCGGTGTTGAACCCGAATTAGATCATGATCTGCGCGCAAACGCGTTTCGCGCGTGGAAAACCGGTTTCCACCCTCGGATCAAGTCCGAGGGCATGCTTTTTCCGGATCATGCTCTATGAGAACAGAATCGTCGACAGCCGCTTGCGTCCCTCGACGGTGGCCTCGTCGTTCGGTCCCCACGCCTCGAAGAACTGCACCAGCTGCTTTCGCGCGCCGTCCTCGTTCCATTTGCGGTCGCGCTTGACGATCTCCAAGAGATGATGGGTGGCTTCGGCGCGTTGGTCGCTGGCGTTGAGCGCGGTCGCAAGATCGGACCGGGCCTGATGATCGAGCGGATTGGCGGCGACTTTCTGTTCCAGCTCGGGGATGGGCCCGAGCGATTGGGCCTGCTCGGCGAGATCGAGCGACGCCTGCACGGCCTTGACCGCCGGATCGTTGCGTTTGGATTCCGGCACCATGGCGAGCGTCTGCTTGGCTTGCTCGATGGCTCCGGTCGCGAGGTAACATTTCGCGAGTCCTGCCAGCGCTGCGATGTTGGTGGCGTCGACCGCCAGCACCTCCGCATAGATCTGCGCCGCGGTGGCAGGATCGCCATCCGCGAGCGTCGCTTCGGCCTCTTTGAGGATTTCCGGGATGTTGGGCTCGCCCGCCGCCGGCACGTTCGCGGTGAGCTTGGCGATGAAAGCCGTGACCTGGCTTTCCGGCAGCGCGCCCATGAAACCGTCGGCGGGTTGGCCGTTGACGAAGGCGATCACGGCCGGGATCGACTGAATTCCCATCTGGCCGGGGATCGTCGGGTGCTCGTCGATGTTCATCTTGACGAGCTTGACCTTGCCCTTGGCGGCCATGACCGCTTTTTCGATGATCGGCGTGAGCTGGCGGCAAGGGCCGCACCAGGGTGCCCAGAAGTCGATCAGCACCGGCTGGCGCTTCGATTCCTCGATGACGTCCTTCACGAACGTCTGGGTGGTGGTCTCCTTGATCAGATCGGACGCCTGCGGTGCCGCTCCGCTACCCTGCTCTAATATTGTCACGGGAATCCTCGCCGATGTTCTTTGCGGATGATCTAAGACGTTTCCCGCCATAATTGGCGCTTGGTGGCCCGATTTGCAATCGGTGGAACCTAAAGCATGATCCGGAAAAAGCATGCCCTCGGACTTGATCCGAGGGTGGGAATCGGTTTTCCGGAAAAGATCATGCTCAAACAAAGAGATGGGATCATTATGCGATAACTTGATCGCATAATGATCTAACAACCGCGCCATTTCGGGACGATTTACCCCCGGGATCGCCGCTTATATGGGGCGTCGGGTCGATTCGAAGGGCCCGCGCCCTGAGGCTGTTGCATTCGAGGGCCGTATTTGGCATAGCTTCTCGCCGTTGCCGGCGAGCAATCGTCGGCAATCATCGGATGCGGGTGTAGCTCAGTGGTAGAGCACGACCTTGCCAAGGTCGGGGTCGAGGGTTCGAGCCCCTTCGCCCGCTCCAATTTCTCTCTTAAACCAGCCGCTTAAAGGTAGTTAACGAAGGCCCGCCATGTCGGCGGGCTTTTCGTTGTCCAGAGCAGGATACCTGATCCGCTTCCGCTACCAATCGCCACGGGTCATCCCCGCTGCGCCTCGTAGACCTTCAAGTGCGTGTAGGCGGTACGCAGTTTTGCCACCGGCACCTTCGCGGCCTCGCCGCGCGCGATCATGTCACCGATCACATGATCGGCTTCGACCGGCGCGCCTGCCTTGATGTCGCGAAACATCGACGCGGTCGTTTGCGAGCCTTCGGCGGTGAGCATGCCGCGCACCCGCTCGAAGAACGGACCGCTCGGCGCATGACCTTCGGCGGCAGCGACCGAACTGCATTCATCGAGCACGCCGAGAATAAAATCCTTGCCGCCGGGTGCGGCCAGAATGGTGCCGACCGCGCCGCGCATCAGGCAGGTCGAGGCCGCGAGCGACGCCAGGAACACCCACTTTTCCCACATCTCCGGCACGATACGTTCGCTGGCGGCGGCGCCGAACTTTCCGCTCGCCATCACCCCCGCGATGGCGCGGACCCGATTCGACATTTTGCCGTCGCGTTCGCCGTAATTGAGCGACTGCATCGGCTGGAGCTGCACGACTTCGCGGCGCTCGTTGAGGGTAGCTGCGATCGCGCAGAGGCCGCCGAGCACGCGCTCGCGGCCGAATTTCCCGTCGAGCACGTCGAGGTGCCGCATGCCGTTGAGCAGCGGCAGGATCGCGGTCTGCGGTCCGACCGCGGGCGCGAACGACTTGATCGCGTCGTCGAGGTCGAAGGCCTTGCAACTCAACAACACGACGTCGAATTTTTCGTTGAGTTTGTCCGCCTGCACCGTCGGCGGGTTCTTCAGCGTCACGTCGCCGTTGGGGCTTTTGATGACGAGGCCGGCCTCAGCCAGTTCTTTGGCGCGCTTGGGGCGGACGAGAAAGGTCACGTCGCGGCCGGCCTCAAGCAGTCTGCCACCGAAATATCCGCCGATCGCGCCGGCACCGACCACGAGAATGCGCATTGCAAGACTTCCTCTTTATTATTAGGGAGCGAATGGTGAGTGGCGAATAGCGAATAGAAAGAATCCATTCGCTACTCGCCATTCGCTGTCTTCACGTCCTTCTACCACTTTTTGCGGTCGCCTCCTGTGCCCCGCGGGCGCGATCCGAAGATTCGCTCGCGTCCCGCGCTTCGTCGACCAGTTTTCGCAGCGTGACCGAGGCGCCGCCGCGTTGCTTTGCCAGCCATTCCCAGTGACGCGGCAGCAGCGTGACTTCCCGCGCTACCACGCCCAATTTCGGACGCCCCCGGCCGCGCGAGGGAGGCTGAGCGCCATCATCGCCCGTGGCCGGCGCGGCGGGAATGTCAGGGTCCATGGGGCAATTCCTTTCGTGCCGGCTGATATTATCCGGGTAAATTAGAAGCTCAACTAAAACCCGGGTGATACCCCCTTGGCGGCCTGGCTCGACTTTGCGGTGGCCGGCTGGCACGGGCAGAGTGCAGATGTGCCACACGCCGGAGGATCGTCATGCTCACTGTCCACCATCTCAACAACTCTCGCTCCCAGCGCGTGCTGTGGCTGTTGGAAGAGCTTGGCGTGCCCTACGAAATCGTCCGTTATCAGCGTCAGCCGGACATGCGGGCGCCGGCAGAGTTGCGCGCGATCCATCCGCTCGGGAAATCGCCCGTCATTACCGACAACGGCAATACGATCGCGGAGTCAGGCGCGATCGCCGAATATCTCGTCGAGGTTTACGGCGAAGGACGCCTGATCCCGCCGGCCAAAACGCCGGAACGGCTGCGCTACATCTATTGGCTGCATTACGCGGAAGGTTCCGCGATGCCGCCCTTGCTCTTAAAGCTGTTGTTCACGTTGATGCCGAGGCGCGCGCCGGCGCTGTTCCGCCCGCTGGTGCGCAGAGTTTCCAATCAGGCACTGACCACGCTGGTCACCCCGCAGCTCAAGCAGCACATGGCGTTCTGGGAGAGTGAACTCGCAAAAAGCCAATGGTTCGCCGGCGATGAATTCACCGCGGCCGACATCCAGATGAGCTTTCCGTTGGAGGCGGCCGCCGCGCGCGGCGGGCTTGAACAGGGTCATCCCAAAGCGATGGCGTTTCTCGAACGTATCCACGCCCGCACCGCGTATCAGCGCGCGTTGGAGCGCGGCGGGCCATATGCGGTGGCGCGCTGATCGTCATCCACGTCATTTTTGGGTTTGCATCGCTGCGATCACTTCCTGGACCAAGCGTCCAAGGCCGCTTATATCGCCGGCGGGTTCGACGGAGTCGCCGAGCCGAACGATCACCAGATGCTGCGATGGGATAATGAGAGTACTCTGGCCGAGAAGTCCGAATGCAAAGAACGCGTCGCGCGGAATACCGAGGCGGACGCGCCATTGGGCATTCGGGTGCTCACTGCGGTTGGTCCAGAAACCGGCGCCGTAGTCGGTATTGAGAGTGGCGGTGGTCGAAAAGGCCACCCAGTCATTTTGCAAGATACGCCGGCCGTCGATCACCCCATCATTCAGATAGAGCAATCCGAAGCGCGCCCAATCCCTGGCGCTGGCCAGCATGTTGGCCGAGCCCTGCAACATCCCGCCCGCGTCGAACGCAAGCGTCACGTCGCGCATTCCCAACGGATTGAACAATTCGCGCCAGGCAAACGCCAGCGTTTTCTCGGGCCCGCCGACGGCATCGCTGATAATCCGCGCCAATAGCTGAGTGGCCGCGCTGGAATATTGCCAGCGCGTCCCCGGTCGAGCCATCATCGGGGCCTTCACGGCAAAGCCTGCCATGTCGTCGTACAAGTACATCCGACTGGACGGGTCGAAACCGAAATTGGTTTCATCCAGTGCGAGGCCCGATGTCATCCGCATCAGGTGCCCGATCCTGATCTCGTGGCGCGGATCGGTGACCGCACGCCACTCCGGTATCGGTGCCGGCATCGACGGGGTAAACACCCCCTGTCGCACCAGAACTCCGATCAACGCGTTGACCACGGACTTGGTCATGGAAAACCCAAGTAGCGGCGTAGCGGCACCAATACCGGAAGCATAACGCTCGGCGATGATCTTGCCGTCGTGAACGACGACCACCGCTTTTGTTCGCCGAAACGGCGGCTCCGCGGGTTCTTCGAAGGCATGATCGAGCGCGGTCTTCAGAGCAGGGTCGGATGGCTCGACAATTTCGGGGCCGGCGATCTCCGGCAGCAGCGGCGGGTCTCTCGGCGCCTTGAGAGCATCGATGTCGCTTCTCGGCAGATAGGGCTCTTTCGATCCATGCAGCAGCACGCAACCGAACCCGTCGTGAAAAGCGGCGCGACTACCAAGCAGACCCATCACGGAAGCGTCGACGGTCTTGGCGGCGCCATCAACTTGATACCGCATAACCCAACGCAAGCGGCGAATGCGGGGACGGTCCACGGTTTCCGCGAAGGCAGCCTGAGGATCGATACCCGATACGAAGGTCTTCGCGCAGACAGCGTCGGCGACGGTACTCGTCACGACCCGAATGGCACAATCGGGGCGGAAGTAGACGCCGAGCGCCGCCGGCGCAGCCAACACTAACGCCGACGCAATCCACTTTCTCCAGGTCACGCGTCTCTCCGCGTCGTCGCGGATTGATGAGAGCATGATCCGGAAAAGCATGCCCTCGGACGTGATCCGAGGGTGGAAACCGGTTTTCCACGCGACAAACGCGAAAACGCGTTTGCGCGCAGATCACGCTCGAACATAACGCCAGCGATGTGGTTCTACCGCGACTTCTGAACCTCGCCGACCGAAGGCCGCGACTTCACGGTAACACCCGGCGGCGGCACGTCGTCGTCGGGCACAAAGAAATCCGGCATCAGCGGCACGGATGGATCCACACGATAGCGCTCGAAGTCGCGCACGCCACTGTCATAAAGCAGCTTGTCGTCGATGCAGAATTGCCCGGTGAACTCCCGCGAGGGCTTCGTGAAAATCACATGGGCCGCGTCGCCCATGATTTCCGGCGTGCGGCTGGCGCGCATCATGGCGTCGCCGCCCAACAAATTGCCGACCGCGGCGGTGGCAATGGTGGTACGCGGCCACAGCGCGTTGACCGCGACGCCGGCGGCTCTCAATTCACCGGACAGACCAAGCACGCACATACTCATGCCGAATTTCGCGATCGTATAGGCGGTGGAATGCTCGAACCATTTCACTTTGATGTCGAGCGGCGGCGACAGCATCAAGATGTGCGGGTTGCCCGCCTTCTTCAAATGCGGGATGGCGTATTTCGACACCATGAAAGTGCCGCGGGTGTTGATGCCCATCATCAGGTCGAACCGCTTCATCTCGGTGGCTTGCGAATCGGTGAGGCTGATGGCGCTGGCGTTGTTGACGCAGATATCGATGCCGCCGAACTCCGCGACGGTCTTCTCGATTGCCGCGATCACTTGGGCTTCGTCGCGAATGTCGCAGAGAATCGGCAACGCCTTGCCGCCGGCGGCGTTGATCTCGTCCGCGGCGGTGTAGATGGTGCCCTTGAGCTTCGGATGCGGCTCGGCGGTCTTGGCCGCGATCGCGACGTTGGCGCCGTCACGCGCCGCGCGCAACGCGATCGCAAGCCCGATGCCGCGGCTGCCGCCGGAGATGAACAGCGTCTTGCCCTTGAGAGATGCCATCTAAAAACTCCGACAAAGCTGCAGCATGATGCGGAAAAGTGTGTAGCGGTTTTCCGAAAAGATCATGCTCAATCAAAGAACTAAAGCGCGATGACGATTCAACCAAACCTCATCGCGCTTTAGGCCTCAAGCATCCGCGTGCAGGATTCGCCCGCGCGTCTCCGGCAGCGCGAAGGCGGCGAGGAAGAACACGCCATAGGCCGCGACCGCGAAAATCGCGATCGCGTTGCCGAGCGAGGTTTCAGTCGAAAGCGCGCCGACCAGGAAGGGAAACAGCGCGCCGATGCCGCGGCCGAAATTGTAGCAGAAACCCTGGCCCGAACCGCGCAGCCGCGTCGGATAGAGCTCGGTGAGGAACGCGCCCATGCCGGAAAAGTAACCGGACGCGAAGAAGCCGAGCGGGAATCCGAGCAGCCACAACACCTCGTTGGTCAGCGGCAATTGCGTGTAGAGCAAGATCACGGCGACCGCGCCGATCGAGAAGGTCAGGAACAAATTGCGCCGCCCGATGCGGTCGGCCAACCACGCGCCGACCAGATAACCGATGAACGAGCCGATGATCAACGTGGCGAGATAGCCCGTGGAGCCGACGACCGAGAGCTTGCGTTCGGTGGTGAGAAAGCGCGGCACCCAGAACGTAATGGCGTAATAGCCGCCTTGGGCTCCCGTCGCCGTCAGCGACGCCAGGATCGTGGTCTTGAGAATCGGGCCGGAGAAAATCTCCCACAGTGCCGGTCTTTCGCCCGTCGCCGTCTGCCGCGCGCGCGTCGCGGCGGCGATCTCCGGCTCGGTGACGTAGCGCCGCAGATAAAACACCAATAGCGCCGGCAGCGCGCCGATCGCAAACATCCAGCGCCACGCGATCTCGGCCGGCAAAAGCGAGAACAGAATGGCTTGCGACAACACCGCAAGGCCCCAGCCGATCGCCCATCCCGATTGTACCGAGCCGACCGCGCGGCCGCGGAATTGCGGTCGAATCGCTTCGCCCATCAGCACCGCGCCCGCGGCCCATTCGCCGCCAAAGCCAAGACCAAGCAGCGCACGGGCGATCAGCAATTGATCGAAATTCTGCACAAATGCACACAGCAGCGAAAAGAACGAGAACCAGAGGATCGTCAGCTGCAAGGTTTTGACCCGGCCGATGCGGTCGGCGAGATATCCCCCTAACCAGCCGCCGACGGCGGAGGCGAGCAACGTCACGGTGCCGGCAAGGCCGGCGGTGCCGGGATCGACCTTCCACAACGCGATGACGGTGCCGATCACGAGCGGATAGATCATGAAGTCCATGCCGTCGAGCGCCCAGCCCGATGCGCACGCCCAGAACGTCTGTCGCTCCGGCAGGCTCATGTCGCGATAAAACGCGAGCAGGCTGGTATCCTCGATGGGTGCGACTTCGATCGCTCCCGATGGCTCGACGGTGCTGCTCATGACGGTTCCCCTGAGATTTTCTGATCGGCCGGTTGTGCTCGCGGCCGGTTTCCGCCCGCAAATCTTACGCCGATCGCGCAGGCTGTCATCAGGCAAATCCGCAAAACCCCGCCCGGCGGCCGCGATTAGTAGCCCGCCGCCTCCGCGCCGCGGGTGCGCGGATCGGGTGCGCCCAGCAATCCCTTGTCGGTCAGCGCGATCGTATTGGCCGAGGTCTGGCCGAGTTGGTCGAGCACGCGATGGCCTTTGGCGCGAAGCGCGGCAAGCGTCTCTTCGGGGAAACCGTGCTCGGTGCGCACTTCGTCCGGCAGCCATTGATGGTGCAGGCGCGGCGCCGCGACCGCGGCGCCGGGGTCCATGCGGTAGTCGAGCACATTGACGATCACCTGCAGCACGGTGGAGATGATGCGGCTGCCGCCCGGCGAGCCGGTCACCAGCACCGGTCTGTTGTCTTTCAGCACGATCGTCGGCGACATCGAGGATAGAGGCCGCTTGCCGGGTCCGGGCAGGTTGGCCTCGAAGCCGACGAGACCATAGGCGTTGGCGGCGCCGGGCGCGGCGGTGAAATCGTCAAGCTCGTTGTTGAGCAAGACGCCGGTGCCCTCGGCGACCAGGCCGACGCCATAGCTGAAATTCAGCGTATAGGTGTTGCTCACCGCGTTGCCCAAACCATCGACCACCGAAAAATGCGTGGTGTTGCTGCCCTCGCGCGGCGGCACGGCCGAGAGCGCGTCGGTCCAGGGTGTGGCGCGGTTAAGGTCGATGCCCGCGCGTTGTCGCGCCGCGTAATCTTTCGAGATCAAGGTTGCGATCGGGGCGGTGACGAAAGCAGGGTCGCCGAGATAACGCGCGCGATCGGCATAAGCGCGCTTCATCGCTTCGATCATCACATGCAGCGAGGCCGGCGAGCCCGGCTTCATCTCTGCAAGCGGAAAACCTTCGAGGATGTTCAGGGTCTCCAGCAGGCCGACGCCGCCGGACGAGGGTTGCGGCATCGAGACGATGTCGTATCCGCGGTAGCTGCCGCGCACGGGGTTGCGGATCACGGGCTGATACGATTTGAGATCGTCCAGCGTCATGATGCCGCCGGCGTCGCGGATGGCGTTGACAAGCTTTTCCGCGACCGGGCCTTCGTAGAATCCGCGCGGTCCTTGGGCGGAGATCGCCGTGAGCGTTGCCGCCAGATCGCTTTGGACCAGGGTGTCGCCTTCGCGCAACGAGCTGCCATCGGTGCGAGAAAAAATCTTTGCCGAGGAAGGCCAGCGCGCCAGCCGCCGATGCCAATCCGGCAGCGTGTCGGCGCTGTCGTCGGTGACCACGATGCCCGCGCGCGCCAGCGCAATCGCCGGCTGCAGCAAATCGTCGAGCGTGAAATTGCCCGAGCCGTATTTCTCCAGCGCCAGCGCCAATCCCGCGACCGTGCCGGGAACGCCGATCCCGAGCGCGGAGTCGCGCGACTTGGCATTGTCGGGTTTGCCGTCTGACCCCAGAAAAATGTCGGGCGTGGTTGCCGCGGGCGCGGTCTCGCGATAGTCGATCGCGACGTCCTCGTGACGCTCGGCCGAATGAATAATCATGAAGCCGCCGCCGCCGATGTTTCCCGCACGCGGATAGGTTACCGCCATCGCAAAGCCGGTCGCCACCGCGGCGTCCACCGCATTGCCGCCGCTTTTGAGCAGCTCGGCGCCGATGCGCGCGGCGATCTTTTCCTGCGCGACCACCATGCCGTGCTCGGCGACGACGGCCTGAATGGAGTCCGCGGCAGGCGGCGTGTAGGCGCGGCGGCCTTGGTCTTGCGCCACGGCGGGCAGGCAGCACGCGACGAGCAGCACGAGGCTTGCGAGGATCGAGCGCCGATCGGCTTTAAGGAAGGTCATCCAAAATTCTGCCCGCGAATGAGAGAAAGAACGCAAGCGCCATCCCAGCCGTGAATGTTATAGGCTCTTCGATGCCGGCGCAAAACGCCTCCCCGTGAGGCATGAGGATATTTCGGGCATGACGACCACGGTCTCAGATACGCGCATGGCCGGTATGCAGCCAAATTATCCGTCACGCGCCGCCGTCATCAGCTGGATTTTCTTCGATTGGGCCGCGCAGCCATTTTTCACGCTGATCACGACCTTCGTGTTTGCGCCCTATTTCGCCACGCATGTGGCGCCCGATCCCGCGAGCGGGCAGGCGTGGTGGGGTTTTGCCACCGCAGCCGCCGGGTTGGTGATCGCGCTGATGTCGCCGCTACTGGGCGCGATCGCGGATGCGAGCGGCCGCCGCAAACCATGGATCGCGGCCTTCGGCGCACTGCTCGTGATCGGTGCCTCGCTGATGTGGTTCGGGAGGCCGGGCGATGCGAGCGTCATCCCGGCGTTGTTGCTGGCCTATGGCATCGCGACCATCGGCGTCGAATTCGCCACCGTCTTCAACAATGCGATGATGCCGCCGCTGGTGCCGCCGGACCAGATCGGCCGCTTGTCCGGCACCGGCTGGGCCACCGGCTATGTCGGCGGCATTTTGAGTCTCGTGCTGGTGCTCGGCTTCCTGGCCGCGAATCCGGACACCGGACGCACGCTGTTCGGATTTACCCCGCTGTTCGGGCTCGATCCCGTCAGCCATCAAGGCGACCGCATCACCGGTCCGTTGAGCGGCATTTGGTTCGTCGTCTTCGTGGTGCCGATGTTTTTTCTGACGCCGGACTATCCGGCCCGGCGGCCCGCGCGCGAAGCGTTGCGCGAGGGATTGGCGGAGTTGCGGCAGACGCTCGCCGAATTGCCGAAGCAAAGATCGATGGGGGCGTTTCTACTCGCCAACATGATTTATACCGACGGCCTGGTGTCGCTGTTTGCGTTCGGCGGCATCTACGCTGCCGGCACCTTCGGCTGGAACACGATCGAGATCGGCACGTTCGGCATCATCCTCGCGATTGCCGGCACGCTCGGTGCGTGGCTCGGCGGCAAGCTCGACGACAGGCTCGGGCCGAAACGCGTGATCGCCGGCAGTATGACGATTCTTCTGATTTCGATCGTCGCCATCCTGCTGGTCGACAAGGATACGGTTCTGTTCGTCAAGGCCGCGCCGCCTGCGCCCGGCGGTGTGTTGTTCTCGAGCACTTCGGAACGCGCTTATCTCGTGCTCGGATGTCTGATCGGCATGGCCGGCGGCCCGTTGCAGGCGGCGTCGCGCACGCTTCTGATCCGGCTGGCGCCGAAAGACCGTATCGCCCAATATTTCGGCCTGTTCGCGTTGACCGGAAAGGTCACCTCGTTTGTCGGACCGCTGTTGATCGGTGCGATCACGGCGATCACCGAAAGCCAGAAGGCGGGCATGGCGGTGCTGGTGTTGTTTTTCGTGGCGGGATTGGCGTTGTTGCGAAGAGTGCGTGAGGCGTGAGTAAACTAACCGCCGTCATTCCGGGCTCGCGCTACGCGCGCCCCGGAATGACGAATGTGACTAATGCCGGAAGTGCCGCACGCCGGTGAACACCATGGCGATACCGGCATCGTCGGCCGCCTTGATCACTTCGTCGTCGCGCACCGAGCCGCCGGGTTGAATCACCGCGGTGGCGCCGGCTTCGATGGTGACCAGCAAACCATCGGCGAAGGGAAAGAAAGCATCCGAGGCCACCACCGAACCCTTGGTCATGGGCGCGGCGAGCTTCAGCTCATTCGCAGCGTCCTGCGCCTTGCGCGCGGCGATGCGCGCCGAATCGACACGGCTCATCTGTCCGGCGCCGATCCCGACAGTGGCGAGATCCTTGGCGTAGACGATGGTGTTGGATTTGACATGCTTGGCGATGCGGAAGGCGAATTTGAGATCGCGCAGCTCGGCGTCGGTCGGGGCACGCTTTGTCACGACTTTCAACGGCATGTCGTCGACCACGGCATTGTCGCGGCTCTGCACGAGCAGGCCACCGGCAACAGTCTTGGCGGTCAGGCCGGCCGCGCGCGGGTCGGGCAGTCCGCCCGCCAATAGCAGCCGCAGATTTCGCTTTCCGGCGACGATGGCGATGGCTTCTTCCGTCGCATCGGGTGCAATGATCACTTCGGTGAAGATTTCGGTGATGGCGCGGGCGGCTTCCGCGTCCAGCGTCCGATTGAGTGCGACGATGCCGCCATAGGCCGAAGTCGAATCGCAGGCCAGCGCTTTGCGATACGCATCGACGAGATTGGTGCCTTCGGCGACGCCGCATGGATTGGCGTGCTTGACGATGACGCAGGCGGCGGTGCGCGAGGCGTCGAACTCGGCGATGCATTCATAGGCCGCATCGGTGTCGTTGATGTTGTTGTAGGATAGCTCCTTGCCCTGCAGCTGACGCGCGGTGGCGACGCCGGGGCGTTTGTCGGGCGTGCGATAGAACGCGGCGCTCTGATGCGGGTTCTCGCCGTAACGTAGCGACTGGATCAGCCGGCCGCCAAAGGTACGGAAATCCGGCGCCTCGCTCTTGAGTTCGCGTGCGAACCAGTTCGAGATCGCGGCGTCGTAAGCCCCGGTTCGGGCATAGGCCTTGGCGGCAAGACGGCGGCGTAGCCTCAGTGTGGTCGCGCCCTTATTGGCGGCGAGTTCGTCGAGCACGGCCTGATAATCCTGCGGCTCGACGACGACCGCGACGTCGTCATGGTTCTTGGCCGCGGCACGAATCATCGCAGGCCCGCCGATGTCGATATTCTCGATGCACTCCTCGAAGCCCGCACCTTTGTCGACCGTGGCCTCGAACGGATAGAGATTGACCACGAGCAGATCGATCGGCGCGATGCCGTGGCTTTCCATCGCTTTCGTATGCTCGACGTTATCCCGGATCGCGAGCAGGCCGCCATGCACCTTGGGATGCAACGTCTTGACCCGACCGTCCATCATTTCCGGAAAACCGGTGAGTTCCGATACATCTGTGACCTTCAAGCCTGCCGCCGCAATCGCTTTGGCGGTCCCGCCGGTCGAGACCAGATCGATGCCGTGGCCGTCGAGGGCCCGGGCGAATTCGATCAGCCCGGTTTTGTCGGACACGGAAAGCAAAGCGCGGGTCACGCGGCGCGGATGGTCGGTCATGGATCAGTCCTAAATGATAGGTCTGCCGCGTAGCACGGTTTGATATGGTCTGAAACCGCGGGCGGTTCCGGTATTTTGGAAATTGCGGGGGATATCAATGGGCAATCCGTGGAAGGCTTTGTCTTATGCGGCCTTTGCCTTGATGGTCGGGATGTGTCTGACGTCTTCGGTCCGCTCCGCATGCCACGTATCGTAGGCGGCCTGCATTCGGCTCCAGATTCCAGCGCCGTCACCAAAAAGCTTGCCGAGCCGAACCGCGATGACCGCAGACACCGGCTTTCTTTCCCGCAAAATGTCATAAAGATGCTGGCGTGAGATTCCGAGCAATCCGGCAATCTCCGCTTTGGTCTTATCGGTGGCTGGAATGATGTCATCTCGAAGCAGTGCGCCGGGATGAGTAGGACACCGGCTTTTGCCGCGCCTTGCTACATAGACCATGTTTGCTCCTTCAATAAAAGATAACACTGCGACAGCATAATACTCGGCTCTGATTCAGCTCCAATTGAATTGGAGTCTAATGGTATTGCTCGAAATCGACACGGCAGGCCTCGCCGTCTTCGAATTCAAACGTGATGCACCATGGTCCATTGACGTGGATCGAATAGCGCTTCGGATTGAACCCCTGCAAGGAATGAAAGTCGAAGCCCGGGATGTTCATTTCCTCGGCTCGGACGGCAACATCTAGGCGGTCGAGCCTTGCAAAAATGCGTTTATGCATTTTCGCATCGATCTTCGAACTCCTGCCCTTCGTCCATAGCTCTGAAAGGGCTTTGTTTTTGAAGGTTCGGATCACAAGTAAACGTAAGCAATTAGCTTACATCTGTCAAGACCGTGGACTGCGTAGAGAGCTGCTAATACTTACAACGGCAATTCCGGCTCACGACGCGCGTTGCGTTTGGCGGTGGTGGCGGAGGCCGAGGCCGCCGAGCGGACGAAGCTCCATCGGATGCTGGAAGCGTGTTGGGATTCCTGTCGAATCACGATTTGTGCGGTACGACGCGGACCGTCATTTCCCGCCAGGAACACGCTGTCTTCCAGCTCGACCTTGTCGTCGAGCGCTTCGAAGGTCCAGACGTCGCGGTTCGGCAGCACCAGCATGACGCCGCGGGCATCGCTGAGCCGGCTCGCTTTCACCGACGGGTGCAGATGAAATCGCACCGCGTAGTCGGTCCCGTTGCCCTTGATTCGGGCGCCCGGCGCCGGCGACACCGCGTCCTCGCCGTCGAGCCTGGAGCCGTCATGCGCAACCATCAGCACCCGGCGATGCACCACGCCGAACCGCGCCATGTAGCCGTCGTGGGACGTGTGCAGCAGCACGCCGTTGACGACCGCCTCGCGATAGCTTTCCACACTGGCCGGGCCGGCGACGACCGGCGCGCCCTGCAACAGCCGCTTCATTGCCGAGAGTTCGACGAACTGGCAGGACGAGGTGTCGTGATAGGTCAGCGTCGAATGCGCCGCCGTGGTGCGTGCGAACGCACGCCAGTTGTCGCGGCCGGTGGCGGGCATGCCGCAATTGATGACGATCCGGCTCAACCCGGACGACAGTTCGAACGCGAGACAGCCGGCATGCGCGTCGTGACTGACGCTCGCCGGCGGCGGGGAGCCGGTGTCCATGATGACGGTCATGGCGCCGGCGTCGAGGCGTTGAAATCCGGTGTGCGGCATGCTCACCATCGGCGTGCCATGGGTGTCGTCATAGGCAAGCAGGGTCGCGAGTAAATCGGACGGCGCGCTGCTCATGCCGTTGAACAGTGCGAAGCTGCCGTCGCCGTGGCGGAAGAAGCGCAGCATCGGCATCATGCGGTCGATCGCGTTCAACAGCGCCGGCGGCGGGGCGATGTTGCGGGCGGTGAAGGTTTGCCGCAACGGCAACAGGTCGATCAACAATTCGATCAGCGCCCCCGGATTGCGCGAGATGTGCCCGCCGTCGGGCAATATCTGCCGCTGCAATTCGTCGGAGAGTTTGCGTGAGGCGGCACGGATGTGCTGGGCCTGGTTGGCGAGGCAAAGCGAGGCGTAGCACAACGCGATCAATACGTGCAGCCGCGGTACGCCGTCAGGAATATCGATCATGGTGTAGCGCAGATAACGGATTTCGCGGGTAAGGCTGCGTAAATATCGCCGATAGAACTTGCCGTCGGTGTCGCCGAGGACCAAGGGTGCCTGCGACAACAGCGAGATCACCCGGCGTGCCAACACGTCGGCGCGGCGGCTGATGGGGCGCTTATGCGCCGAATTCGAAATCCAGTCGTCGACCAGCGCGCGCGCGTTAGCGCGGGTCAGCGCGGTATCGGCGGCGCGCAAATGCCGCAGCCATCCGAAGCCGTGCAGCGTCACCTCCCAATCTTCCGACGGCGGCTCAAGATCGAAGATCGAGCGTCCGTGGCAGGTCACGATCTTGCCGGCGAACACGAAGCGGCCGGCATAGATTTCGGCCGCGCGGGTGGCGTCGGCGGTGCGCAGGTCGTGCGGGGCGATGATGAGTCGATCGGTACGGCCGGGCCACAGCCGCGACAGCGCCACCGAGCCGCCGCTCGCGCGCGCCATCACGCTCCGCGCGAAGCGGCCCATGATTAAAGTCGAGATTCGCCTGCGTTGAGCGACCGTCACGCCTTGTTACTGTCCGAATTCGAAGTTCGCCCCAAACTGCAAACCCCTCGGCGAACTTCGGATTCGAGGGGGCGCGGGTAATCTGCAAATCAAAGGTGTCGGTTCAAAACGTCACGTGTTGGACTCCTGTCATGATGCGATGAAGCGGAATCGCATCATGACCTCATCTCTTTGTTTGAGCATGATCTGCGCGCAAACGCGTTTTCGCGTTTGTCGCGTGGAAAACCGGTTTCCGCCCCCGGATCACGTCCGAGGGCATGCTTTTCCGGATCATGCTCCACGAATCCTTTTAATCCGGAAAACGCGGTCAAGACACCCTCTTGAAGCCGGACGAATCAGCCCCGCGGGTATGGAAACGGGGCGTAAAGATCAGGATTTGACCAGTCGCGCCGCGTAAAAGCCGTCGAGCCCGCCCAAACGGGGGTCCTCATGCGGCAGATGGCACGGAAGGGTGCGCAGATCGCCCTCCGCGGTGACGATCTCGCCGAGCTCGGCGACCTCGCTCGCCCCAATCGGCGCGCGACGGACGCCTGATTCGGCGGCAAGAAGCGCCGATATCGCCTGCTCGCCCTCCTCCGGTTCCAACGAGCAGGTACAATAGACCAGGGTTCCGCCCGGTTTGAGCAGGGCAACGGCCTGTTGCAGCAAGCGTTTCTGCAGCGCCGCCAGCGTCACGATGTCGGTTTCCTGCCGAAGCCAGGCGACGTCGGGATGGCGCCGGATGGTGCCGGTCGAAGCGCACGGCGCGTCGAGCAGGATGCCGTCAAAGCCGCCGCTGGGATTTCCGCCTTGCCACTCGGCGGCGTCGGCGACCACGGTCTCCGCCTCGAGTGACAGCCGCGCGAGATTGTCGCGCAACCGTGCCATGCGGCCCGGCGAGCGATCGACCGCGGTGACGCGTGCGCCGGCGTGGGCGAGTTGCGCCGTCTTGCCGCCGGGCGCGGCGCAGAGGTCGGCGATGGCTTTGCCGGCGACGTCGCCGAGCAAGCGCGCCGGCAAAGCAGCAGCTGCGTCCTGCACCCACCATTGGCCCTCGGCGAAGCCCGGCAACATCGTCACCGAGCCTTGCAGCAAGGTGCGCAACGAGCCGGTCGGCAGTGTTTCGCCGTGCAGGCGCGTCGCCCATTGCGCGGCATCGGATTTCACAGTGATGTCGAGCGAAGGCTCGTGGCCGATCGCAACCGCGATCTCGCGTGCGGCCGTTTCGCCGTAATGGGCGACCCAGCGCGCCAGCAGCCATGGCGGGAGGTCGAGCGTCTGTGATCGGACCTCCTCGATCAGCGCGTGTCCCTCACGCGCGCAGCGGCGCAGCACCGCGTTGACGAGCCCGGCATATTTCGCGGCCCGGCGATCCGATTGCGCCAGCCGCACCGAGAGATCGACCGCGGCATGGTCGGGCACATCCATCCAGAGAATCTGCGCGGCGCCGATCAAAAGCGCGCTTTGGGCGCGCGGCGCGTCGGTCGGAACGCCCCGGTCGAGCAGGCGCGACAGCACATGGCCGAGCGTGCCGAGCCGTCGCAGAATCGTCGCCACCAGGCGACGCATCAAGGCGCGGTCGCGATCGGAAAGCGTCTTTAGTCCAGGATGGGCGGCGGCGCCGTCGAGTTGCTCGTCCAGCGTCCGATGCTTGTGCAGCACGCCGTCGAGAATATCGGCTGCGATCCGCCGTGCCGCGAGACCGGGCACCTCGGATGGCATTGCAAATCTTTGAGCGGGCATGGAGCGGAAAAATCTCGAAAAGATCGGATAGCGCGGAGCGTTTTGCCGCCTATGCCATTGGAAGGAATGACACCTGTGTCATGCGAATATGCCAAATGTAAGAATCGTGCCGCCGGTGACGGGTGATTCGTCACGGCCATTCTTAAACGCGGTGGGCGAATCAGTGCGAGACCACGACGGTGGTTCCGACCGAAACGCGCTCGTAGAGATCGGTGATATCGGCGTTGAGCATGCGGATGCAGCCATACGAGACGAATCCGCCGACCGAACCCGGCTTGTTGGTGCCGTGGATCGCATATTCGCCGCCCGACAGCGTCATGGCAGCGACGCCCATCGGGTTGTGTGGCGAGCCGCCGGGAATCACGCTCGGGATCGAGGGATTGTCGCGCTTCACTTCCGCCGGCGGCGACCATGCCGGGTTGCGGTATTTGCCGTCGATTCGGGCGGTGCCGGCCCATTGCTTGCCGGCCTTGCCGACGCCGACGGGGTAACGGACGGCGTGGCCCTCATCGAGCACATAATAAAGCCGGCGCTCATTGGTCCTCACCACGATCGTTCCGGGCGAATAATCGCCCCGGAAGCCGACCACGTCGGGCCGCGCCTCGGCCGCGGTCGACAGTAAAGTCCCCAAAATCCCGGCCCCGATGGTGGCTGCCAGAGCCACCGCAATCCTCAACGACATAATCTCTCCGTTTGACCGGTCACCCCGTCGGGGGCCGTGAAATGCCAAACCCTGTAAAACACCGGCTTTGCCAAACCGCATCCTCAAGCGCTCGCGTAACCGAGAGGTTTCCGCGCGCCAAGGTGGGGTAGCTGGCGGGGGCAGAAGAAAGGAAATGCTGAAAACAAAGTAAATGCCCCGAAAACCACACTCGCCGAAAAACGCGTCGCCGGCCACAGCCTGGCGCGCCGGGCGGACTGCAGCACGTCTGGCTCCAGTCGGAATCAGATTTCCCCCTAGCTACTTTATACCGGTTAGTGCCGACAGCGCCTTTGTTGCCGGGGTTCCGGGATGGTCCGCGATATATTTGGCGGCGGTTTGTTTGACATATTCATGCTGGAGCGAGTTCGATCGAATCGCCCATAGCGCGACGCCCGCATAGATCAGCTTTCGCGCCTGTGCCTCGCCATATTTTTCTTTCAAACCCGCCAATACGTCCCTGGGGCCGCCGCCCATACCGATCGCGATTTTAGCTACATCGGTCGCAACGGTTTCGGAAACGTTGGTCGTCTCGGCCAAGAAATCGATGATCGGCCGGACGTAGCGGCTATCGCCGGTTGCGAATGATGCGCCCCACAGGATGTCGAGATGCGTGGGTGTTGAAATCCGCAGGTCTTCGATCCGGCTTGGAAGGTCGGCGAACTCCGCCTCCAACTTCGCATCGAGGCCATTGGGAGCAAATTTGGTTCGGAGCAACTCAGCCCTTGCAGGCTGGCCGCAGAGACGCATGGCAGCGAGCAGCGTCGAGGCAGCCTTGGCGTCCGGCGCGTTCGACGTAAGCCGTTCAATCCAGTCCGGATGTAGGCTGAAAACGCCGGCGAACAGGCCTGCGACAGGCGGGTACGCTTTCCAGTCGAGAGACTGGTTTTGCATGGACACAAAAATCTCGGTCAGCCGCTCCGGTCGCGGATCCTTGTAGAAAAATCCGAGCACGTTGTTGAGATCGGGCGGTCGGGACGGCGGTTCGGCCTCCGCGACGCAGGTGGCGAGAAAAAAGAACACGAGCGCGCGGCACCATCGGCCGGCCTGCCAAAAATGGCGATTGAGTAGCCTCACGTTACTGTTCAAGCGTCGTCTTCTTGTTCTGCCGATGCGCCACCAGATCGTCGACCACGGCTGGATCGGCCAGCGTCGAGGTGTCACCGAGGCTTCCCGGCTCGTCCTCGGCGATCTTGCGCAGGATGCGGCGCATGATCTTGCCGGAGCGCGTCTTGGGCAACCCGGGCGCGAACTGGATCTGATCGGGAGAGGCGATCGGGCCGATGTCCTTGCGCACCCATGCCACCAGCTCTTTTCGCAATTCCTCGCTCGGCTCGGTGCCGGCCATCAGCGTCACATAGGCGTAGATGCCCTGGCCCTTGATGTCGTGGGGATAGCCGACCACGGCGGCTTCCGAGACTTTGGCATGCGCGACCAGCGAGCTTTCGACTTCGGCGGTGCCCATGCGGTGGCCGGAGACGTTGATCACGTCGTCGACGCGGCCGGTGATCCAGTAATAGCCGTCGGCGTCGCGGCGGCAGCCGTCGCCGGTGAAGTATTTGCCTTTATACGCCGAAAAATAAGTCTGCTCGAAGCGGGCGTGATCGCCATAGACGGTGCGCATCTGCCCCGGCCAGGATTTGGCGATGCAGAGATTGCCCTGGCATTCGCCGGACAGCACCTTGCCGTCGGCATCGACGATTTCGGGGACCACGCCGAAGAAGGGTTGCGTCGCCGATCCGGGTTTGAGCCTGGTTGCGCCGGGCAGCGGCGTGATCATGATGCCGCCGGTCTCGGTCTGCCACCAGGTATCGACGATCGGGCAGCGCGCGTCGCCGACCACGCGATGATACCATTCCCAGGCCTCCGGATTGATCGGCTCGCCGACACTGCCGAGCAGCCGAAGCGATTTCCGCGAGGTTTTCTTGACCGGTTCGTCCCCGGCCTGCATCAGCGCGCGGATCGCGGTCGGCGCGGTGTAGAAGATGTTGACCTTGTGCTTGTCGATGACGTTCCAGAACCGCGAATTGTCGGGGTAATTCGGCACGCCTTCGAACATCAGCGTGGTCGCGCCGTTCGCCAGCGGCCCATAGATAATGTAGCTGTGGCCGGTGACCCAGCCGACGTCGGCGGTGCACCAGTAGATATCGCCGTCGTGATAGTCGAACACGTATTGATGCGTCATCGACGCGTGGACGAGATAGCCGCCCGAGGTGTGCAGCACGCCCTTGGGTTGGCCGGTCGAGCCCGACGTGTAGAGGATGAACAGCGGATCTTCCGCGTTCATATGTTCGCACGGACATTCGCTCGTCACCATTTTGGCGGCGTCGTGGTACCAGAAATCGCGCGACGGATTCATCTCGACGGCGGCACCGGTGCGCTTGACCACGACCACCCAATCGACGCCGCCGGCTTTTGCAATCGCGGCATCGACATTGGCCTTTAACGGCACTTTCTTGGCCCCGCGCAGGCCTTCGTCGGCGGTGATGACGACCTTGGATTGGCAGTCGGTGATGCGTTGGGCGAGGCTGTCGGGCGAGAAGCCCGCGAACACCACCGAATGAATCGCGCCGATCCGCGCGCAGGCCAGTATCGCGTAGGCCGCTTCCGGAATCATCGGTAGGTAGATCGTGACGCGGTCGCCCTTCTTGACGTTGCGGGTGCGCAGGATGTTGGCGAATCTGCACACCTCGTCATGCAACTGCCGATAGGTGACGTGTTTCGACTGGGAAGGGTCGTCGCCTTCCCAGATGATGGCGGTCTGGTCGCCGCGGCTCGCGAGATGCCGGTCGATGCAGTTCCAGGCGACGTTGAGGACGCCGTCCTCGAACCATTTGATCGAAATATTGCCCGGCGCAAAGGAGGTGTTCTCAACCTTAGTGAAGGGCTTGATCCAGTCGATGCGCTTTCCCTGTTCGGCCCAGAAGCTGTCCCGGTCCCCGATCGAACGCGCATACATTTCCTTGTATTTGGCCGAATCGATAAAGGCGCGATGCGCCCATTCCGCCGGCACGTCGTAAATCTTCTCGGACATCTCACACCTCCACCTGGCGGTTCGCAAATGCGAACAGCGCAACCCGCCTTATCGTTGTTGGAAACGATTATGCGTCGCCGGGCGGGACCGCGACAAGGCGGAAACCTCTCCGACCTTGGTCGGCCAGCCCCGGTTGACCTCGAAGCGCGCCTCTCCCGGCGGTCACGATCGCGTTTCACGTCCGTCAAAAATCAACGATATCGAGCGAAGTCTTGCTTCAAAAGGTATTATAAAACCATCAAACGGCCCTTGGGACTCGTCATAACCTCCCCGACCCCCTAAATGGCCCTTCCGGGACCGGCGGTCGATCCGGGAACCAGGGATCACCACGCGCCATTACCGTCAGCGCATCCGGAGCAAGGCGTCGTCCGTCATGATGGATCAGCAGAATTTCGAGGCTGTGCGGCCCGTTTCCGCCGATCCGCCCGTCGTCGCGACGCCCGCGCTTCCGGGGAGCGTCGAATCATTGGCCCAAGAGCTCGGCCTCAAGCTCGGCGACCAGAACAAATTGACCATCCGCCGGATCAAGCGCGGAAAGAGCTATTCATTCGTTCGCGCCAACGGCACGCAGATTCGCCACGCCGGCACCATTCGGCGGCTTCATTCGATGGCGGTGCCGCCGGCCTATGCGGAAGTTCGCTACTCGCCCGATCCGACCTCGCATTTGCAAGCGGTCGGCCGCGACGCCGCGGGCCGGCTGCAATACCGCTACCACTCCGATTGGGAGAAGGTCCGCGAACAGCGCAAAGCCCATCGCCTGGCGCGGCTGGTCGGTGCCTTGCCGAAAATTCGCCGCAACGTCTCGGCGCATCTTTCGGGCGAGGCCCCGACGCGCGAATTCGCGCTCGCCGCGGTGATCGAGCTGATCGCGCGCACCGCGATCCGGCCCGGCAATGAATCCTACGCCCGCCTCAACGGCACCCGCGGCGCCACCACGCTGTTGAAGTCCAACGTCGCGCTGGAAGACGATTGCCTCGTGCTCAGCTTCAAGGCCAAGGGCGGCAAGGCCGTGCGCAAGGAATGCAACGCCGCCAAGCTCGTCCGCGCCATCGGCATTCTGCGTGGCGTGCCGGGCAAACGCATGTTTCAATACCGCGACAATTCCGGCATCGTCCGCGCCGTCTCGACCGCGCAGGTCAACGCGTTCTTGCGCGAGATCGCCGGCATCAAGATTTCGCTGAAGGATTTCCGCACCCTGATGGCGTCCGCCGTGGTGCTGGAATCGCTGTCGCGGATTTCGCCGGCGGCCAGCGCCCGCGGCCGGCGTAAACAAGTCTTGGAAGCCGTGCGCGCCGCCGCCGACGAGCTGTCGAACACGCCAGCGATCTGCCGCAAGAGCTACGTTCACGACACCATCGTCACCGCGTTCGAAGACGGCATTCTCGAGCGCTTCGCCGCCACCATGAAAGGCTATCGCTCGCAATCCAAGCGCGAGCAACTTTTGGCGCAAGTGGTGACGGCGGCGGCGGCGTAGCCGCTCGCACGTGTGTATTTCCTGATTCGAATTTCAAACAGCCAAGCATGAGCCTTTCGAGTCACCTCGCCCCGCTTGCGGGGAGAGGTCGATCACGAAGTGATCGGGTGAGGGGACTCTCCGAGTCCGAGCCTGACGAGAGTCCCCCTCACCCCGACCCTCTCCCCGCAAGCGGGGAGAGGGAGAAGACACAACTTCGCATTCCCGCACGCGATTTGCGTCCGAGTCGTAAATGAATCATGTGCGCCAAAAAAAGAGGGCGCAGGGAATGCCGGGTGCCCGCCGCACCCATAGCCCCGCGTGCAAAATGAAAAAAGCACACGAGTGTCGTCGCCACAGGTTCGCCGAAGTCATTCCGGCATTCCCTGCGCAATGGTTTTAACGGTTTCCTTCGCGCTCTCCCCGGTGACCGGGCTTTCTTGCCACCGTCGCTCGCGAGTCATCCCCGCGACCTTGACGCCAGCGTCGGGGCGTCAGGACCACACGACTTCGCCGTCCGCGTCAGCCTCATTCGTCGCGCGCTTTCACACGCCTGAGGCCGCCCACGTCCATCGCATCCCGTACCCACGTTCGTGACGATCGCGATACGCCCCTCTTTCGAGCACGGGACGGTGCAATATGTGCCGCTGATTTGGGGGTGCGATCAATGGCTCTGGTTGCGGCAGATTGGCACGACGGGCAAATCAGCGTGTGAGGTGTCAAGAGGGTATGATTGTCGGGGGAAGTCCGACAACGACGCGTCACACGCCGCCCATCTTGTAGACGATCTTCCATTCGTCCGTCGTCATTCCTACACCTACGAGCGGTCCGCGGATTGTGTACTTTATAAACCCCAATTTGGACCGAGAATCTGAGCAACAACTCACGCCGGGCGAGTCTCCACGGCGCAACCCCTCGGCAACAATAAATAGTTGCCCTGTGAATAGCGGTTGTAACAGCCTCGCCTACACTTGTTACTCTCAAAACACGTGTCGGATTTACGCTGTAATCGCAATAACTTGGCCGGCTCAGTTAAGTGCCAAGCCCCTATCTCCTCGGCCTTCCACCCTATTTAGTATTTGATTCAGGGACTCGTACTAGTTCTTGACGGGTGTAATCGTCATGCCCTAGCTTTGATCTTGTTCGGCGCGAGTGTGTTTAGGTCCCGCCGGTCCTTTCCATAGGGGTTCGGAATAACAACCGACCTGCCCATTTCGGGCGGGTAGGAACCATCGTGCCATGACTATCAAAGGTTAACGGCAGTTAACCTTTGTTAAGGACCAGGAGATAGAAGCGACTTGCCCCGCTCCGGGGTTGCCAGAACGGGGCAAGATTTGCGGTGGTAGCTGAACTGGAAAGACTTTCACGGGTCGCACAGCACCCGATTAGTAATCGGGAGAATGTGGGTTCGAGTCCCACCCACCGCGCCTACCAAGCTGCTTAAGCTTAGTAAGCATCTTAAGCTTAGCAACTGTGTTACGTCCTTCAAGAGTCTGAAACGGGAACAGATGGGGTTATTTCGGTACGGTGTTTCCGTACTTTTAATTTCCGTACATGAAGTTCCACAGGCTTCCGCTTGGCGATCTTACCAGCTTCTTATTTGACCGCTTTTCGTTATGGTCCGTCTCTAGCTCACGAGCGGCTTATTTGAATTTGTCGAGTTGGCCATCCTTCGTGACGATCACGATACGCCCCTCTTTTGAGCACGGGATGGTTCAATATGTGCCGCTGATTTGGGGGTGAGATCAATGCCGCCGCGCGCGACAGATTGGCACGACGGGCAAATCAGCGTGCGAGGTGTCAAGAGGTTCTTCGTTTCGGAGGCAGACCCCTCACCCGTCTCGCATCGTTTGATGCGAGCCACCCTCTCCCACAAGGGGCTTTGCCTAACAACCCCAATCTACCCAAAAGTCGAGAGATTGCCCAAAAAAGGTAAGTGGTATCGGATGGCTGAGATTTGGCATCTCGGCGACCTTTTTTCTAATCAGCGGAATGCCCAGCTTGGCATATATTCAAGTTAGAGATTTTGGAGAATTTGGATTTGTAGAAATAGCAAAAGAAGCTGTGCCGCATAATTTGCCCTGTCAGATAAACAAAACAACCTTGCAGGACGATCACCTTTTCACCAGAAACGACGGCATCATCGACAAGTTCTGGGGCCGATTTCATGGACAAATTGTATTGGCTAAATCCACTGGATGGATAGACGACTTGCCCGGGCTGGAGAGTATTCCGTTCCAGGCATTTCGTCATAAACGGGACAACCCGGTTTCCAAATTCGGAGCTTTGCTCTCCGACCGGGAACAGATCGGCCTCATAGGAGAAATTCAAGGCCGGTTCGCGACCGGAATTTTGGTAAAAAATTGCGATATCGAGCGGCTCGCCGACTTTAGGCTCAGTTACAAAACTAGCATTGGTGGGGCCGATCCAAGCTCGCTGAGCTTGGGTGAGAGATTTTTCTGCATACTCAGCTTGTTTGGCGGCGATTTCAGATTGCTTGATCGCGGCTTCGGCTGCTTTGACGGTGGCATCGGCGGCCCTCTTGGCTTCAATGGCTTGCTTGCCGGAAGCTTCCGCTTGTTCACGGATGGGCTCGTAAACTTTGATCATTTCATAGACTTGGTAGCAGACAGCGGTGAACGTGGCCGCGATCAGAAAAATTGTTATGTATTCTCGAAACCGCTTTCCGCGATCTTCGCGCTGCTCCTCTTTACGATAGGCGCTGCCTTCATCTTTTATAGTGTCAATAAGAGCCGCGAAATCGGCGGACTGGCGACGCCGATTATATTCGTTAGCCTTCCTTTGTTTGTGGTCGCGCTTGGCCTTTCTTTCGAGGGCGTTCTTGGGTGGGACGTGCGGCATGTCTCAGCATCCTGCAATCAAAACGTTCAAATATCTTCCAGAATAAATTGAAGGTTATTAGGCACAGCTCCCCACAAGGGGAGAGGGGGAAGTAAGTCTCACACCCCGCCCATCTTGCAAACCATCTTCCACTCTTCCGCCGTGACCGGCTGCACCGAGAGCCGCGAATATTTCACCAGCGCCATCTCAGTGAGACGCTTGTCGGCCTTGATGGCGGCCATCGTCACCGGCGTCTTCAAGGGCTTGTCGGCTTTGATGTCGACGCAGACGAATTTTTCGGTCTTGTCGGTCGGATCGGGATAGGCCTCTTTGATGATTTCCGCGATGCCGACGATCTCCTTGCCTTCGTTGGAATGATAGAAAAAGGCGAGGTCGCCTTTCTTCATCTTCACGAGGTTTTGCCGCGCGGTGAAATTGCGCACGCCAGTCCACGCTTCGCCCTTGGCACCCTTGGCGACCTGCTGATCCCACGACCACGCCGACGGTTCCGATTTCACCAGCCAATATGCCATTGTCACTCCTCCGCCTTGAACGGGCGCGTCAACAGGCTCTCGATCGCCTCGTCGATCGTGGTTGCGCCGCGCAAGATCGCCGCCACCGCGTTTGATACCGGCATATCGATTTCTTGCGAAGCCGCGAGTTCGATCAATACGGGCGCGGTGAATTCGCCTTCGGCGAGCTTGTCGCGGGGTTTGGCTTCGCCGCGTCCGAGCGCTAGGCCTAACGCGAAATTGCGCGATTGGAGACTGGAGCAGGTCAGGATCAAATCGCCGAGACCTGAAAGTCCCGTCATGGTTTCGCTGCGCGCGCCGCAGGCGCGCCCCAAACGTACCAGCTCGGTGAAGCCGCGCGTGGTCAATGCGGCTTGCGCGGAGGCGCCGAGTTTTCTCCCCACGGCGATGCCGGCGGCGATCGCGAGCACGTTTTTTGCCGCGCCGCCGATCTCGACGCCGCGCACATCGGTGGTGTGATAGGGCCGGAAGGTCGCCGAGCCGAGTGCCTGCACCAACGCGCACGCGAGGCCGTCATCCTTTGCCGCGAGCGTCACGGCGGTGGGAAGGCCGCGCGCGACGTCTTCGGCGAAACTCGGGCCCGACAAGATGGCCGGTATGGCATCGGGGGCGGCTTGCGCGATCACCTCGGTCATGAAGAGGTGCGTGCCGCGCTCGATGCCTTTCGCGCACGCGATCACGGGTGTGGCCTTCGCGAGATGCGGCGCCAGTGCCGCGACGGCTTGTCGTAAATTCTGCGCGGGCGTTGCGATCAGGACGATGTCCGCGCGCGCGGCCAGCGCTATATCGTCGGTGACCTCGATGCGCGGATCGAGCCGCATGCCGGGCAATTTTGGGTTGGCGCGCGATGCCGCGATCTGGGCTGCGTTCTCGGCGCCGCGCGCGTAAAGCACGACCTCGCGTCCGGCCCGCGCGGCGACAGCGGCGAGCGCCGTTCCCCAGGCGCCGGCGCCGATCACCCCGACTGATTTGAAAGAAGCCATGCTCTAAAAACCTGCGCGTGTGTTGGCGAAGCCCGCTGGCGCCGTGGCATTTTCGTCGAGCAGCCAACGGGCGCGGGGCGGGGCGTCCATCGTATCGATCATGCCCAAGGCGAGCCGTTCCGCGCCGGCCCACGCAATCATCGCGCCGTTATCCGTGCACAGCGCGGGCGGCGGAATGATCAGCGTGGTTTCGGCTTTGGCGGCGACATGCTGCAGCGCGCCGCGGATCGCCTGATTGGCGGCCACGCCGCCGGCGGCGACGAGCGCCCGCGGCGGGCCGAATTGTTCGTGAAAGAGCCGCAAGCCGACGCTTAATCTATCCGCCGTCGATTCCAGCACCGCCGCCTGAAAGCTCGCGCAGAGATCGCTGATGTCCTGCGGATCGGGCGCGGCAAGCCGGCTCGCTTCGTTGCGCACGGCGGTCTTCAATCCCGACAACGAGAAATTCGCATCAGTGCGCCCGAGCATCGGCCGCGGAAAAGCGAATCGTTTGGCATCGCCGCCGCTCGCTGCACGCTCGACTTCCGGTCCGCCCGGATAGGGCAGCCTGAGCATTTTGGCCACCTTGTCGAAGGCCTCGCCCATGGCGTCGTCGACCGTGGTGCCGAGCCGAACATATTTGCCGACGCCAACGACGGCGACGATCTGGGTGTGACCGCCGGAGGCAAGAAACAGGCAATAGGGAAACGCCAGCGCGCAGGTCAGCCGCGGCGTCAGCGCATGGGCCTCGAGATGGTTCACCGCGATCAACGGCGTATTGTGCACCATCGCGATCGCTTTCGCGGTGGTGAGGCCCACGATCACGCCGCCGATCAGGCCAGGGCCGGCGGCCGCGGCGACCCCCGAAAGCTCCGCGAAACCGACGCCCGCTTCCTTCATGGCGCTGGCGATAATGCCGTCGAGCAGATCGACATGGGCGCGCGCCGCGATTTCCGGCACCACGCCGCCGAACGCGGCATGTTCCTCGGTCTGCGAGCGGATGATATTGGACAGAATGCGCCCGGAGCCGTCGCTGTGGCGCTCGACCACGGCGGCGGCGGTTTCATCGCAGGTGGTCTCGATGCCCAACACCAGCATTCGCGCGTCGTTACCCAATGGGAGCCCTTGCGTTATCGGAGAAACCAGCGTTTTTCTCTTATTCCGGTAGCATTATGAGGTCGCAAAGTGCAATCGTCCGTTGATGTGAAAACCTCGCCGCGGCGAGCTTGACGCATGGCCGTCCTGGTCACACGACCGCATCCCGACGACGAGCATACGGCCTTGGCCTTGCGCGCGCGGGGCTTCGACGTGCTGCGGGCGCCGATGCTGCGGTTTGAACCGCTCGCCTTCCGCGATGACGACGAGGCGCGTTATGACGCGGTGCTCGTCACCAGCGCCAATGCGTTGCGCGGCCTCGAACCGCAGCTCTCAGGCCACCGGTTGCTGAAGTTGCCGCTCTTTACCGTGGGGGAACATACCGCCTCCGTCGCCCGTCAAATGGGATTTGAAAACGTCATCGCGGCCGATGGCGATGCCGCGCGCTTGCGCGATTGCGTACTCGCCGCCGTCAAGGTCAAGGAGCTGAAGAAAAGCGGCCGGCTGCTTTATCTCGCCGGGGCTGATATCTCGCGCGATCTTGCGGGCGAACTTGGGGCGCACGGGTTTTCCGTCGTCACGCAAACCACCTATAAAATGGTTCCGGTGACGCGCTTGCCGCGCGAGGTTTGCGAGGCCTTTGCCGCCAACGAGATCGAGGCGGTACTGCATTATTCGCGGCGCAGCGCGCGTGCTTTTTTGGATGCGGCGCGCGCCGCCGGCGTCGAGATATCGGCGCTCGCGCTTCCGCAAGTTTGCATCTCCGCGGCCGTGGCCTCCGTTCTCCGCGAGGCCGGCGCCACGCAGCTCGTGGTGGCGGCATCGCCCCATGAAAGTGCCTTATTCGAGGCGCTGGACCGTGCTTTGCGCGTCTGATCGGGTTACAACACGGCTCTCAGGCGGGCGTGCCGAATCGGGTAACCTTCGGCGGTAGAGCATGATCCGGAAAAGCATGCCCTCGGACGTGATCCGGGGGTGGAAACCGGTTTTCCGAAAAGATCATGCGCAAACTAAATTTTGAGGAAATCGGCGCGATGGTCGATGACAATCCCGAAGACAATGATCGGTCGGATTTGAGCAGGCCCAAACGCACGCCGCCCACCATCGACCTCGACGCCTCGGAGGTATCGGGTGACACCAGCGCCGGATCGGGCTCCAGGCTCAAATGGCCGTTCCCGCGGCTCTCGCGGCCGGCGATGGTCACGGCCATGATCGCCGCGGCTTCCGGCGCCGCCGCGGCCGTGCTGGTGATGACGCTGGGCTCGCTTTTGGGAGAGCCGAACGAGGCGGCCGGTCCGCCGGTCGCGATCGAGGCGTTGACATCGCGCGTTGGCGAGATCGAAACCAAGCTCGCCAAGTCGCGCAACCCGTTGTCCGACCCGGCCATTGCCGCGCGCATCGAGGCGCTGGATAAGTCACTTGCCGCGTCGCGGGTCGAACTCGCCGCCGCGCGGGCGCAATCGGAGAAGCTCGCCGGCGAAATCAATGACGTCAAATCATCGTCGCGGGAAACCTCTCCTGCGCCCGATCCGTCTGCGATCGACCGACGCCTCGCCGAGATCGAACGCGCCACGCGAGCCCAAGTCGCGGAGCTGGCACAGGAGCGCGTCAAACCGGCCGACGATCTGGCGCTGCGCCGCGTCGTGGTGGCCTCGCTACTCGATATTTCGGTGCGGCAAGGCGAGCCTTACGCTGCGAGTTTGGCGGCGGCGAAAGCGCTGGCCGCCAACGCCGATGCGTTGAAGCCCCTGGATAGCTTCGCGACCTCAGGCGTGCCGCACGCCCCGGCGCTTGCCCGCGAGCTGCTCACGCTGGTGCCGAAACTGTCGCCGCCGGTACAAGAGAACGCCACCACCGGCGTCGGCATCATCGATCGTCTGCAAGCGGGCGCGGCGCGGCTCGTGCGCATCGAGCGCACGGATACGAGCGGCAACGATCGCGGGGCGGTGGTCGCGCGGGTCACCGCGGCGGCGCTCCGTAACGATATTACGGAGGCGCGACGCGAGTTGAACACGCTGGCGCCCGCCGATCGTGCCACGGTGCAAACCTGGCTCGACAAATCCGACGCGCGCGATGCGGCGCTTGCCGCATCCCGTCAATTTTCGACCGAAGCTTTGGCGGCGATGAGTAGCCCGCGGCAATAGGAATTCGATGCATCGGATCATTTTGTTTTTGGTGTTGGTGACGCTCGCGGCGGCGGGTGCGGCGTGGGTGGCCGAACAAGGCGGCGACGTCGCGCTGACATGGCATGGCTGGCGCGTCGAGACCACCCTGCCGGTGTTCGCGCTCGCGTTAGGTGCGACCATCGTCGCGGCGATGCTGGTGTGGTCGGCTTTGAGCGCGCTGTGGCGCACGCCGGGGCGAATCCGCCGCACCCGTCGTGAGCGCCGCCTCGCGCGGGGCCGCCATGCGATCACGCACGGGCTGCTTGCGATCGGCCACGGCGACCAGGCCGCCGCCCGCGCCCATGCCACGGTGGCGCGCCGCCATGCCGCGCATGATCCGCTTTCCTTGCTGCTGCACGCGCAGGCCGCCCAGCTCGAAGGCGACCGCGCCGGCGCGCGCGCCGCGTTCCGCGCCATGGCCGAGCGCGAGGATACGCGGCTGTTGGGCCTGCGCGGCCTGTTCATCGAAGCCCAGCGCGCCGACGATCTTGTCTCCGCGGTGGCGATCGCGGAAGAGGCGCTGAGACTTTCCTCAGGCTCGACCTGGGCGTCGCAAGCCGTGCTGGGATATCGCTGCGCCAAGGGCGACTGGAGCGGGGCGCTGGCGATCCTCGACAACAACCTCGCTTCGGGTTTGATCGACAAATCCGCCTATCGCCGTCAGCGCGGCGTGCTTCTCACCGCCCGCGCGATTGAGTTGGAGACGGTCGACCGCGATTTGTCGCGCGACAGCGTGATGGAAGCGATCAAGCTGGCGCCGACCTTGGTGCCGGCGGCAGTGCTGGCGGGCAAATATGAAAGCGAGGCGCATCAGGTTCGCCGCTCGATGCGGATCGTGGAGGCGGCGTGGCTCAACCAGCCGCATCCCGATCTCGCCGAGGCCTACGCGCATGTGCGGCTCGGCGATTCCGCGCGGCAGCGGCTGGTGCGGGTCGAGACTTTAGCGGCCAAGGCGCCGGGGCATCTGGAGAGCGCGCTCGCGCTCGCGCGCGCCGCGATCGATGCGTCCGAATTTACGCGCGCTCGCGAGGCGCTGACGCCCTTTGTCGAAGCGCCCACCCAGCGGGTCGCGATGCTGATGGCCGAAATCGAACGCACCGAACATGGCGACAGCGGACGGGCGCGGGCGTGGACCCTGCGCGCGGTGCATGCGCGGCACGATCCGGTCTGGACCGCCGACGGATATGTCAGCGATCGCTGGCGGCCGGTGTCGCCGGTCTCGGGCCGGCTCGATGCGTTTGTGTGGCAGACGCCGGTCGCGGCCTTGCCGTCCGAAAAAAATGCCGCGATCGAGGCGAAGGAATTCGACGAGACCCCACCCGCGTTGCGCCGGGTCGAACCGCCGCGCGAGCCTTCGGCCGCAACGGGACCAGCGCAAGATAATTGGCCGGAGCGGCCCGCGGCGGTCGCCCCGGAGAGCGAGCCCGCCACCGTCACGCCGCCGTTATTCCGTGCGCGCCGGGATGCCGCCAAGGATTCCGTGAAGAGCGCCCCCTCCCCCATTCCCCCGGTGATCCCCATCGTTCGCCCGCCCGACGACCCCGGAATCGATGACGAGGCGGCAAGCGACGAATTCGCGGAACAAATCCACCCCACCCAGGGCCAGGCCGGCGGCTGGCGCGGGTTTCTGTCGCGCTGGGGCGGGTGATTCATTTCTCCCGGCGGGTAATGCCGAGACATCGGTTGCCGGGGCCGATCCTATCTCTTCACGCCGCTTCCCGTGGTTGGCGCGGGCGGCTTTCCCCCGATGGGAGCCTGGTAACCACCCTGAACTTTGCCAGGAGCAACCGAGGGTCCGGATGTCGGACGCGGCTGGTATCCATCATGAGCCAAAGTTGGTTGGCGTCCGTTATTCAAGGGGCTTGATTGACGCCCTCTGTTGCTCGGCGCATTTGATGCGTTGGTGTCCTCGGCCATCTCGTGCTCCGTTTCATGGTTCCCAAAACTCGACGTATCGAATTTCTTTGACAGGGATTAGGATTCCGACTTTGGCGGGGCGGGCTTCCCACGCGTCGCCATCAACACTGTACTCTTCCTCAATATATAAATCGCGTTCGGCCGTATCGGAAGAAGCAAACGATCTGGCGCCGAACAGACCCGCCACGCGCTCACCCGATGTGAGTGTCACCATCATAAACATTCCGCCGCGCGGCATCTTCGAAAATCGCCAATCCCACGCCGTCGGAATGACGTGAATGGTGCTGAGCCCCATCTTGTTCGCGATCCAAACTCCGCACTCCTTTTGGGCCCAAACGCCAAGCAGAAGTCCGAAAAGGGCGGGACCAATGAGCGTTAGAATAATCCAAACCGTTGCCCGGGTGATCCAAGGTTCACGTATATCTAGCGCCCATTCGATGAAGGGCAGTATGAGCGAATAGTACAGAAGGGACAAAACCAGATAACCCAGCACATTTTCAGTGTGCGAGGGTGTCCGGCCAGAAATGAACTGCGACCTGACGTAAACAACGATAAGTCCAGGGACGACGAAGAAAAGAAGTAAGTAGAAGTTCTCCGGCGCCTTTAGAAAGTCCAGCATCGTACCTCGCCTCAAACTTCGTGCCATTTCGACCAACGTGGCAGGCCAGACCGGATGTTTGATGTCGGTCTTAATGGCAGCGACCTCACTCGCTATTTTGTTCTGTTTATGTTCTCATGTCAACCGCAGCCGGTTCGGTGGGGCGAATGGGTTTGGCTGCGGCGCCGCGACGCCGCACGGGGCGCGTTTTTCTTGCAAATCGGGGCACTGACCGATATCACGACGAAGCGTTTTTCAGCCTCGATGCCGAACGCGCCGCATGGTCCGCCGCAATAGCTCAGTTGGTAGAGCACGTCATTCGTAATGACGGGGTCACAGGTTCGAGTCCTGTTTGCGGCACCAGTCTTTTTGCGAGGTGATTGGCGTCTCGCGATCAAGGGCAGACATGAAGGCCGATTCCGGGCGCGCTGTTTCGAAAATCGAACTCTCGAGCATCGGAATCGCCAGCTGGATCAGCCTCGCGGCTTACCTCGCCCTCGTCATCGGCTTTGCGTGGGAACCGACGCCGCTCGCCCAGGCGCTTGCGGGAATTGCAATTGCGATCGCCTTCGTCTATGCGGCACGGGTCTATGGTTGGAAGGATGCGGCGGTCCTCGCAGTCATCTGCCTTGGCGTGACGTTCACGATGGAGAATATCGGTGATGCTACCGGCTTCCCCTTCGGGCGATATCATTTTGCGGTCGGCGCGAACCTTCCGCAGGTCGGCACCATTCCGATCATCGTCGGCCCGCTCTGGTTCGGCATGGGGTATTTTTCGTGGGTTGTGGCCGGCACGTTGCTCGGCGGCGCCGAGACGCGCTTGAATCGGAAATTCGAGATCGTCGCGCTGCCTATCGTGGCCGCCTTCGTGATGACGCAGTGGGACGTGGTGATGGACCCGCCGCTATCGACCATTTCCAAAGCCTGGATATGGCATGACGGCGGGGCGCATTTCGGCGTCCCGCTTTCGAATTATCTTGGCTGGCTATTGACCGCGTGGCTGTTTTATCAAGCGTTTGCGATCTATCTCAGCCGGCGCCACGTCTCGGCCCGGACGATCGGCCACGCCCGCGCGCTGAGACTCGCGGCGATTTTATTGTATCTCGCCTCCGGGCTTGCGCATGTGACCCCGTGGATCATCGGCCAAAGCGGCGAGGTGGTCGATGCGGCCGGCCATGTTTGGCGCATCCAAAATATCCGCGAGGCAACCGTCGCGACGGGGCTGTTCACGATGTTCTTCACCTCGGTGCTAGCGATATTGCGGCTTGCGACGGACGACCGGCTCTCATCACGTTTTCCTGACATGTGAAGCAGGTCACATCGGAATTTGCCGATCGGCCTTACACGGGGCGAACCCACGCTCTCATTGGGAGGCCCCCATGCCCTCAACCGTTCATCAGATCCAAGAGATCCAAAGCAATTCCGGCATCAATTGGCTGGTGGTCGTGCGGATCGTGGCGGTCCAGGTTCTGATGTTCCTGGGCATCCTTGGGGCCATCCTCTGCTACCTGGATTGGTCGTCCGAGGCCGCCTGGGCGGAATTCAGTTCCGCGAACAAGCCGTCGCTGTCCGATCCCGGGCGCCGTCCGGAGATCCGGAATTGGGTCCAAACCGTCGGCCAGACGCCCTGCGTGCGGATGATTTGAGAAAATCCGCGAATAGGCAGGCGGCGGCACGCCCCGCGGTTTTCCAAACTTTTAACCATCCTTCTTCATCATGTTCGCGTGTAGCCTGGTGTGCGAAGGAGTTTTCGGATGTCGCGTCGGCAAAGCCTGGTCCTGGCCGCGATGCTGGCCCTGATCGTCAGCCCCACGCCTGTTGGAGCCGCCGAGACGGAAGTCGATCCGACCGGGGTCTGGCTCACCGAGGCGGGCGACGCAAAAATATTGGTGAGCAAATGCGGTTCCGGCATTTGCGGCAGCGTGCTCTGGTTGAAAGAGCCGATCGACCCCGCCACCGGCAAACCCCAACTCGACGACAAGAACAAAGACCCGGCGCTGGCCCGTCGTCCGATCATTGGGATCAATATCTTCAACGGCATGAAGTCGGTGACCGAGCGCAAATGGTCCGGCCGAATTTACAACGCCGACAACGGCGAAACCTACGCCAGTGACGTCACGCTGGCCGGTCCGCGCAAGCTCGAGGTCCGCGGTTGCGTGATGGCGATACTCTGCGGTGGCGAAACCTGGACGAAACTGGTCGGGATCGCCCAGGCCAATTGATCGCGGCATCTCTTTAATTTGAGCATGATCTGCGCGCAAACGCGTTCCGCGTTTGTCGCGTGGAAAACCGGGTCCCACTTTTCCGGATCATGCTCTGGGCTTGGGGTTCAGCCACATGACCAGATTTGCTTTCGTCACGCCGCTTGTGCTGGTGCCGCTCGTTGTGACGGCCTCAGCGGCATTCGCGCAGAGCAACGAGCAGGACGCGGCGTGTGCGCGGGATGTCACCCGCTATTGCCGGGCGGTGATGAATGACAACGATCTGGTCATTCTGGCGTGCCTGAAGCAACATCGCGTCAAGCTCAGCAAGACCTGCGAAAAGGTTCTCACCGATAACGGGCAGTAGCGCGCGGGCTGGATCACGTACTGCTGCTGCCCGCGGCCGTTGCGACCGGTAACACCTCATTCGCGGCGCGGTCGGGCGTGTCTTCCTTCCAGCGCACCGAGCCGAACGGCCGCTCCAGCATGCGGCGGACGCGCACCGGATCGGGCCCGAGGTGAAAATCAATCGCGCGTTGATGCAGCGCGCGCTCGGATTGGGTCGAGCGATTGCGCTGGCGCAGATAGTCGAGCCAGGTCGGGCAATGATAGCGCTCGGTCCATAATTCGGGATCGGCGATGTCGCGCGCGATCGACCAGCCATAGGCGCCGTTGCGCTGGCGGCTGAGCTGCACCTCTTGCATCACGCCGTGGAAGGCGCGGGCGTTGTCCTGGGCGATACGGTATTCGATCTCGACCACCAGCGGCCCGCTGCGTCCCGTCAGCGACAACCGCACTTCCGGATCGGCGAGCACCTCCGCGTCTTCGTTGCGGGCGCCGACCGGCGGCATGGTTAGCCACAGCCCGAGCAAGGGCGAGGCGAACATCAGCGCGGCGGAAACCAGCAGCGCGGTTTCGACGCCGGCGGCGTCGGTCAAACGTCCCCAGCCCCAGCTTCCGATCGCGATCCCGCCGGCGATCGAGGCCTGGAACGCTGCCAGCGAGCGGCCCGCGACCCAGCGCGGCGCCGAAAGCTGCACGCCGATGTTGAACAGGGCGACCGCGAGCATCCACACCGCGCCGGCGACCACCAGCGCCGCCGCGGTCAACACCGGCGATGTGCTCAGCGCCACCGCCGCCACGGCGCCGCCCATGCACAGGGCGCAAGCGCGCACCGCGGCCTCGCCGCCGAGACGCTTGCGGATTTCGCCGATGTTGAGCGCGCCGATCACCGCGCCCATGCCGAAGGCGCCGAGCATGATGCCGTAGGTTTGTGCACCGCCATGCAACAGATCGCGCGCGACCAGCGGCATCAGCGCCGACACCGAGCCGCCGATCACGCCGGTCACCAAAGTGCGCGCCAGCACGATGCGGATCGCCGGCGAGTTGGCGATGTAGCGCACGCCGGAGACGATGGCGCGGTTGAGGCGCTCGCGCGGCAGCCGCGACGGCTCGCTGGTGCGCCGCCAGAGAAACAGCACGACCAAGAGCGGGATATAGAGCACCGCGTTGGCCGCGAAGGCTGCGACCGCGCCCGCGGTGGCGACGATAATGCCGCCGATCGCGGGTCCGAAGCTGCGCGCGATGTTGTAGCTGATGCCGTTGAGCGCGACCGCCGACGGCAAGGTTTCCGCCGGCACCTGTTCGGTGACCGAGGATTGCCAGGCGGGTCCGAACAGTGCCATGCCGCTGCCGACGATAAAGCAAAATGCCAGCAGGATTTGCGGGTTGAGGTGGCCGAGCCATGCCATCACCGAGAGCGCCGTTGCCGCCGACAGCGAGATCGAAAGCGAAATCAGCGCCACGATGCGCCGGTCATACATGTCGGCAATGGCGCCGGCCGGCATCGAGATCAGCATCACCGGCAGCATAAGTGCGGTCTGGACCAGCGCGACCTTGTCGGCGGACGACGTCATCTGCGTCATCGCCCAGGCGGCGCCGACCGCCTGGATCAACAGGCCGAGATTGGAGAGCAGGCTTGCGAGCCAAATGCGCCGGAACACCGAATGCCCCAGCGGAGCCGCGATGCCGTCGGCGGCGAACATTTTGCGTTTCGGCTCTCCAACCATTGCCCGTTCCGTCGATCTCGCCGGCCGCTGATTCCCGCGTCCGAAAGTGATGCCCGCGAAAGTCCTCGCCTGTCCAGCGATTAGAGCGTTATCGCCGCATCGCTTCTCAAGTTAGAGCATGATCCGGAAAAGTGGAAACCGGTTTTCCGAAAAGATCATGCTCAAACAAAGAGATGAGATCATGATGCGATTCCACTCAATCGCATCATGATTTAGTGACTGAAAAACAATGGCGTCCGATCCGGGTCATGCTCTAAGCTATCCTCGATCCGGGCACCTTGATGGCGTCTCGATCGAGCGGATCCGATAGGCTGGCGGCGAGGCCGCGCCCATCCTATCTGCATTTCAAACCGTGAGGCGCGCGCTCCGTGAGCATTGCCGAAACCTACGATACGCCGATCACACCTCGCCCGTTGGTGCCGCCCAGTCCGCCGCGCGCTCCGGAGGACATGACCGCCTTGGCGCGGATGGCGGCGATGCGCGTCAACGCGATCGGAACCTGGGGGCAGCGCGCCTATGAGGAAGATATCATCCGCGGCCGCTTCGCCGGGCGCTCCAGTTTTATCCTCAACACGCCGGACGCCATCCGCCACGTGCTGGTCGACAATTACGAGAACTACGAGCGCACGCCGGCCTCGATCCGGGTGTTGCGGCCCGTGCTCGGCGAAGGGCTATTGATCGCGGAAGGCCGCGCCTGGAAACATCAGCGCAGGACGCTGGCGCCGGCCTTCACGCCGCGCGCGGTGATGCCGCTGATCCCGCATATGATCGCCGTCACCGATGAGACGATCGCGAAGCTAGCGGCGCTCGGTGGCGACGGCGTCGATCTGCGCGAGACCATGCAGCGGATGACGCTCGAGATCGCCGGGCGCACGATGTTTTCGTTCGGGATGGAACGCCACGGTCCGGCGCTGCGCGATTTCGTGATGGAATATAGCAAGCGGCTGGCGCGGCCGCATTTTCTCGATCTGGTGTTGCCGTTGGGATGGCCGAGCCCGCAGGATTTTTTCCGCGCGCGCTTTCGGAAGCGGTGGACGCGCTTCATTGGCATGCTGATGGCCGAGCGCCGCGCGGCCGGCAAGAGCGAAGGCGCCCCGCCGCGCGATCTGTTCGATCTGATGGGCGCGGCGCGCGATCCCGAGACCGGCGACGCCTTCACCGATGAACAGCTCGGCGATCAGGTCGCGACGATGATTCTCGCCGGTCACGAGACCACCGCCACCGCATTGTTCTGGGCGTTGTATCTGCTGGCGCTCGATCCTGCGACGCAAACCGAAGTCGCCGCCGAGGTGAGGAGCGCGACCTTAAACGGCGCGCTCGATCTCGAGCGGTTGAAATTTACCCGCGCCGTGGTCGACGAGACCATGCGGCTTTATCCGCCGGCGTTTTTGATCGCACGCGCCGCTGCCGGGCCGGATACGATCGCGGGCATGCCGGTCAGGAAAAAGGACGTGGTCCTGGTCGCGCCGTGGCTGTTGCATCGGCATGAAAAGCTCTGGCGCGATCCGAACGCGTTCGTCCCGTCACGCTTCATGCCGCCCTCGCCGCCGCCGGATCGCTTCGCCTATCTGCCCTTCGGCGTCGGCGCACGCGTCTGCATCGGCGCGCATTTCGCGCTGGTCGAAGCCACCCTGGCGCTGGCCAAGTTGATCGGCGCGTTTCATGTGGAGCTTCTCGACACCGAGCCGGTGATACCGGTCGGCGTGGTGACAACGCAGCCCGATCGCTCGCCGCGGTTCCGCATCACGCGTCGGTGACAAAGGCGATAAAGGCCTCGCTTGGACGCTGGGGCAATCTGCTCTAAACTATGCCATGACCGACGCTCAGGCCCAGTTTTCGGTGCTGAAGCAGACCGTCGACCCCGAGGTGGCCGAGGCGATCGCGCGCCTGATCGAGACCGGCGAAGATCACGAACTCAATCGGATCAACGCGCTCGATTTCTCGGTGCGCACCGGCCTCGACGAAGAGCGGGTGATTTCAGGATTCCTCCACGCCTCTCGGCTCGGATTGTTCGATCTCACCTGGAACGTGCTGTGTCCCGGTTGCGGCGGGGTACTCGATGCGCACTCCACGCTGAAATCGCTCCGCCATGACGATTATCATTGTGGACTGTGCGCCTGCGGCTATGAGGCCTCCGTCGACGAGCAGGTCGAAGTCGCCTTCACGGTCAGCCCGCGTGTCAGGCGCATTGCCGCGCATGACCCCAATGCGTTGCCGCCGTGGGAATATTTCAAGCAGATTTTCTGGAGCTCGGGCGTCGATTTCAACAAGGAGTCGTTCACGTCGCTGACCGACGAGGTGGTTCTCGACATGCTCGAGCTTCCGGCCGGCGAGAAGGCGGTGATGTCGCTGCAATTGCCGAAGGAATTCATCATCGTGTTCGAGCCGGTGACGCATACCGCTCAGTTCGTCGACGTTCAGGGCGAGCCGACCAAAGAGCGCCAGCAGCTGTCGCTGATCTATCGTAAGGCGCAATCGCCGACCGGCGGAAACATGACGTTGCGGCCCGGCCCGTTGCGCCTGTCGTTCGACAACCAGGCCGGTGTGCGCGTCTTGCCTTCGGTCTTTGTCGCCGCCGACGCGCTTCATCGCCTGATCGGCCGCCGCAAGCCGTTCCTCACCGCCAAGCGGATGTTGACCAATCAGACCTTCCGCGACGTCTTCAAGGCCGACAATCTCAACATCGATCAACGCCTCAAGATCACCTCCCTGACGTTCCTTTTCACTGATCTCAAGGGTTCGACCGCGTTATACGAGCGGGTCGGAGACCTCGCCGCGTTCGATCTGGTGCGCGCCCATTTCCGCGCGCTGTTGGAAATCATCTCTTCGGAGAGGGGCGCCGTCGTGAAAACGATCGGCGACGCCGTGATGGCGACCTTCATTCGGCCCGAACATGCCATTGTCGCCGGCCTTCGGATGCGCGCGGCGATGGATGCGCTCAACGCCGAGCGCGGAGGGAACGATCTGGTGGTCAAGATCGGCATTCACGAAGGTCCGTGCCTTGCCGTCATGCTCAACGAGCGGCAGGATTATTTCGGCCAGACCGTCAATATCGCGGCGCGAGTTCAGGGCCTGTCGACCTCGCAGGCGATCCATGTGACGGGGCCGATCATCGACGTCCCCGCGGTGGCCGCCATTTTGGACAAGGAAGCCATTACGCCGATCCAAAAGCAGGCGGCGCTGCGCGGCATTGCCGACAAGATCCTGGTTTATGAGATTCCCTGAGGGGCCTGATCGAATGCGTTTGAGACCGTCATTCCGGGATGGTGCGTTAGCACCAGACCTCCGATGTGCAATTGCACATCGTAGCTCGATGCGGAGCCTGTCATCGGGCCGCGCTTTGCGCGGACCCGGTGGCATCGCCCCGGAATGACGAAGAGGGCCTAGTGTGATTCGCTGCTATGCTAGCCCCGAGATTACCCAATCGTAATCCTTGCGACTTGATGGCGTGTGTTGATTTTCCGACCCAGATGCACCCATATGTGATCCATCGCGGCCGATGCGGCCAACCCACATCATCTCACCTGTTTTCGGTCAAAAGTAATGCTGGACGGACTCCGCCAATTCATCGCCGACGTTGTTTCCCCCACCGCGCATCAGGATCAGGCCTTTGACGATACCGGCTATCGCCTGGCGGCGACGGCGCTTTTGATTCACGTCGTTTCGCTCGACGGCGAGCCGTCCGACCTGGAAAAGCGCAAGCTTCATAGCCTGCTCGAAAGCAGTTTTGGGCTCGATCCCGGCACCGCCGACCGGTTGATCGCGTCGGCGACGCGGGCCGAGGGCGAAGCCGTCGATCTCTATCATTTCACCAGCGTCATCATGCGGTCGGTGAATGAGGAGGGCCGCTTGCGCATCGTCGAGATGATGTGGGAGCTGGCCTATGCCGACGGCGAGGTCACCGAGTTCGAAGACAATGTGGTTTGGCGCGCCGCCGATCTGTTGGGGGTGTCCTCGCGCGATCGGATCGAACTCAAGCATCGCATTGCCGGCCGGCAATCCGGAGCGGTCGCAGGCGGCTAAATCAGGGTCCAGGCGCATCGGTCTGTCCGATCCTGCGGCACCGGATGTAACAAAATTTTAATGTGCCATTGAGAATCGGTCGCAAGCGTACAAAACTGAAAATGTTGCTATTTGGTTCTGCAGCGTCGCGCGTGACCATGTCAATATGCTTGCAGACGGCCTGCATCCCGCTTAAGGCGTATGCACTCGTCGAAAGCGTTAGAGCATGATCCGGAAAAGTGGAGACCGGTTTTCCACGCGACAAACGCGTAGCGCTTGCGCGCAGATCATGCTCAAACAAAGAGATCTAACCGCCATCTCGCCATTTATTTAAGAGCATTGAATCGTGACCGAGCGTGTGACGCTGATTACCGGGGCTTCGGCGGGAATAGGCACCGAGCTGGCTCGGATTTTCGCATCCAACGGTCATCGCGTAGCTCTGGTGGCGCGCCGCGCCGACCGACTGGCGACATTGGCGGCCGAAATCGCCGTCGCCGGGCGACCCGCACCGATCGTGATCCCTTGCGATCTCAAGCAGCCGGATGCCGGCGATAAAATTGCCGCCGTTTTGGCCGCCGAAGCGGTCGAGGTCGAATACGTCGTCAACAATGCGGGCTTCGGTTTGTTCGGTAACGCGATCGAACTCGATCGCGCTGAACAGCTCGATATGATCGCCGTCAACATTCGCGTGTTGACCGATTTGTCGTTGCGGTTTTCCGATCAGCTGATCCGCCATCGCGGCGGCATTCTCAACGTCTCTTCGATCGCCGGTTTTTTGCCGGGGCCCGGAATGGCCGTCTATTATGCCTCCAAAGCCTATGTGCTGTCGTTCACCGAAGCGTTGCGCGGGGAGCTCGGTCCGCGCGGCGTGCGCGTGACGGCCCTATGTCCCGGTCCGGTGCCGTCCGAATTTCAGGTGCGGGCGGGATTCGAGCCCGGATTCGATTCGGCGATCCTCAATGTCAGCGCACCGGATGTCGCCAAGGCCGCCTATCGCGGGCTGATGGCCAACAAGCGGGTGGTTCTACCCGGCGGCATCAAGATCGTGCCATTTATGCTTCGGCTGTTTCCGCGCGGCTTCATCCTGGCCGCGGTCAGCCGTTTTCAGTTGCGCAAGCGCTGAACGCATATCGATAGATTACCGGTATTGCCGGCCCGTCGTCGCCCCATAGCGCGTCAACGCGCTTTACGGGCCGTGCCGCGGCAGCCTTCGCTACGAAAAGGGCTTGCCGAGCCGAAGCAGGCGCAGCCTGCGAAGGCTGGTGGAGCCAGGCGGGATCGAACCGCCGACCTCGTCATTGCGAACGACGCGCTCTCCCAGCTGAGCTATGGCCCCTTACGCGACCGCCTCGAAAGTGAATGCGGCCTGTAATCGGGGCCATTTACAGTCCGCGCCAAGGTCAAGTCAAGAACGGCGAAACCGCCGTTTCCGCGCCATTATAGCGTTTTCCAGCGAAAGCCTGCCCTGGACTTGATCCGGGGTGGATGCCGGTTCGCATCAAGAAAACGCGTCAAAACAAAGAAACAGAGCCTCCGTTCCGATTCAATCGGAACGGAAATGGCTCTAGGCCCGAACTTCTCTTGTTTGCGCGGGGTGGAACCGATATTTAGCGAAGGTCGAATCCGCCACCCCCTTTGCGAGTAAGCCTGCCATGCGAGCCGTTCTCGACATCATTATCATCGTTCTCGACCTCTATGTCTGGCTGTTGATTGCATCCGCCATCCTGTCCTGGCTGATCGCCTTCAATGTCGTGAACACGCGCAACGCGTTTGTGGCGGCGGTGGCGGAGTTCCTGTACCGGATCACCGAACCGTTGCTGGTGCCGATCCGCTCGTTCATGCCGAACCTCGGCGGGCTTGATATTTCGCCGATCATCCTGATCCTGATCATCATGTTCATCCAGCGGGTGATCGCCTATTACATCTATCCGAGCGTATTCTGATCGCACGCGTTGATGGATCCTTGGCGCTATTCGGCTCAAGGCGTCAGCGTCGCGCTGCGGGTGACGCCACGGGGTGGGCGCAACGACATTGACGGGGTGGAGACGCTTGCCGACGGCCGCACGGTTATCAAGGTGCGCGTCCGCGCCATCGCCGAGGACGGCGCGGCCAATCGCGCCGTGACGGAGTTGCTCGCCAAAGCGCTTGGCGTGCCCAAAGCCAGGGTGCGGATTCTCTCCGGCGCGACGTCGCGCCTCAAACAGCTTGCCGTCGACGGCGATCCTGCAAAGCTCGGCGAGACGCTGCGGGCATTAATCGCCAAGAAGGATTGATTAAGAAGGATTGAGATGACGGCCCGGATCATCGATGGAAAAGCCATTGCCGCCGAGTTGCGCGGTCGTGTCGCGGTTGAAGTGGCGCGGGTGAAGCGCGCGCACGGAATCACGCCCGGGCTTGCGGTTGTGCTGGTCGGCGACGACCCGGCGAGCCAAGTCTATGTTCGAGCCAAGCACAAGCAGACGCAAGAAGCCGGCATGGCCTCGTTCGAGCATGTGTTGCCGGCCGACGTCGCGCAAGCCGATTTGCTCGCATTGGTCGAACGGCTCAACCGCGATTCCCGCGTCCACGGCATTCTGGTGCAACTGCCGCTGCCGAAATCGATCTCGAGCGAAGCGATCATCAACGCCATCGATCCCGCCAAGGACGTCGATGGGTTGCATCCAAACAATGCCGGCCGTCTCGCCGGCGGATTGGCCGCGCTCGCGCCTTGCACGCCGCTCGGCTGCATCATCCTGAGCAAAAGCGTGCATGCCTCGCTCGAAGGCATGAACGCCATCGTCATCGGCCGCTCCAATCTGGTTGGCCGCCCTTTGGTGCAATTGCTGCTCAATGAAAACGCCACCGTGACGATTGCGCATTCGCGCTCGCGCGATCTGGCGAAGCTCTGCGCCGGCGCCGATCTTGTTTATGCGGCGGTCGGCAAGCCGGAAATGGTGCGCGGCGACTGGATCAAGCCGGGCGCGACCGTGATCGATGTCGGCATCAACCGCTTGCAGGACGCGGATGGTAAGACGAGGCTGGTCGGCGATGTCGCCTTTGCCGAGGCGTTGAAGGTCGCCGGCGCGATCACGCCGGTGCCGGGCGGTGTCGGCCAGATGACGGTGGCGTGCTTGCTGGTGAATACGTTGCGCGCGGCGTGCGCGATCGAGGGGCTGCCGGCGCCGGGGGTGTGAGGAAGCGCCGTCATTCCGGGGCGCGAGTGAAACTCGCAAACTGCGATGTGCAATCGCACATCGGAGAATCTCGCGCTACAACTTCTGGGTTCCGGGTTCGCGCTAAGGCGGGCCCCGGAATGACGACTTTCGTCGTCATTTCCCCTTTGCCCGGGCGATGCCTTCCACGATCAATTTGTGCGCATCCTCCGGCCCGCACCAGCGCAGAACCTTGACCCATTTTCCGCTCTCGAGATCCTTGTAGTGCTCGAAGAAGTGCTGGATCTGCTGCAGGGTGATCTCAGGCAAATCGCTGTAGGTCTGGATCCGGTCGTAGCGCTGGGTCAGTTTCGAGGACGGCACGGCGATGATCTTCTCGTCGCCGCCGGCTTCGTCTTCCATCAACAGCACGCCGACGGGACGCACGCTCATCACCGCGCCGGGTACGATCGCGCGGGTGTTGGCGACCAGCACGTCGCACGGGTCGCCGTCGCCCGATAATGTGTGCGGAATGAAACCGTAATTTCCAGGATAGCGCATCGCGGTATAGAGAAAGCGGTCGACCACAAGTGTGCCGGCGTCCTTGTCCATCTCGTATTTGATCGGCTCGCCGCCGACCGGGACCTCGATGATGACGTTGACCTCGCGCGGCGGATCGATTCCGATCGAGATGGCGTCGATGCGCATGGAGGGCTCCGCGAGGTTTTGAACGGCAAGCTTTTGAAATCAAACGGTGGCGGCGCCGGCCCGGGTCAAAGCCCGCTTCGGTGTGCCGCCGAGGGAGCCAACCGGCTCAGTTGGTCCAGGCGAAGGCGACCTTGTCGAGCGATTTGGGCCCGAATTTCTCGGAGCTGCGCGCGACCATGCGGCCGCCAAGGGCGCGATAGAACTCGGTGGCGTGGTCGTTGTCGGAAAGCGCCCAGATCACCATGCTCTTGAGCCCGCTCTGCAACAAATCGCGTCGCGCGGCGGTGAACAGCCGACGGCCGAAGCCCAGACCCTGGAATTCCGGCCGCAGATAAAGCTCATAAATCTCGCCTTCGAAGTGCAGGCTGCGGGCGCGGTTGCGGCCGTAATTGGCGTAGCCCGCGACCTTGTCGCCGAACACCAATACGCTGACGCGGCTGCCCTTGCGGATCGCGCTGTCCCACCATTGCGGACCGCGGCGATTGATCAGCTTCTCCAGCTCGGCGCCGGGAATGATGCCCTGATACGCCGAGCGCCAGGCTTCGTCATGGGTGGATGCCACCGCGGCTGCGTCCGCAGCTTTGGCCGGCCGAACCTCGATCAGGGTTGTGCTCATGGTCCCAATCAAAGCAAGTCAGCGCGCCGGCTTCAAGGTCCATCGTTAATTATCGGTTAACCTGTGGATTTTGTGCATCAGTTTGCGGTTAGAATGTACCGAAAAAGGACAGGAGGGGAGCAGACCGCTCCGGCCTCCACCCTTTTGGCCGAGGCCGCGGTCAAAAAGGCTCCGGAACTGATTCGCCGCGATTGGCCGGTGTGCGGCCGGCGCGGGCAATGGCCACACAAGGGTGACAGGTGATGACCGATTGGCCGGATGACGACGTGATCCTCTACGACGGCATCTGCGTGTTTTGCTCGTGCTGGGTGCGCTTCGTCGCCAGCCGCGACCAACACCGGCGGTTTCGTTTTACCGCGATTCAATCCGGTTATGGCCGCCGGCTGGCGCAAGCCTTTCGCATCGACCCGGGAGACCCCGATACCAACGCCGTGATCCATGACGGCGTCGCCTATTTCAAATCCGACGCCGCGCTGACGGTGCTTTCGAATTTGCCGGGCTGGGGCTGGGTGCGTGTGGTGGGTTTTGTCCCGAAGCCGCTGCGCGATGCGGTCTATAATCTTGTGGCGCGGAATCGCTATCGGATTTTCGGGAAGTATGAGAGTTGCTTCGTTCCCGATGCGTCGTTTCGGGCGCGGGTGATCGAGTAACTCACGCCGTTTGTTTTGTCCGAATGACTTGCTCCGCCGCCCGCTCTCCCGAATCCCTTGCCCCGTGCGCGGTGGTGAAAAAGCTCGTCGAAGTCGCTTCACCCGCAAAGAATAATTTGTTGTCGACCGGGGCCGCGAGTACGGCGCGCGCGGGCGCGTGGCCGGGGAGCGCGTGCGAGTAGGAGCCGCGCGCGAACGGGTCGTGCGCCCAACGCGACTGTGCGAGCGGTTTTAATTTCTTTCGGTAATCCGAACCCAACAGGGCTGATATCTCGTCGATCGCTTGCGCGGCCATTGCGCCTTCGCCGGCGTCCTCAAGTTCCTGCGCAAAGCGGCCGCCGAAAAAGCCTTCGATGCAGGCTTGGCCGAACGGGCGCAGATGAAACGCGCCGGTCGCGGTGCGCATGGTGGCGCCGCGCAGATTGCCGTCTTTCGGCAGTGCTTCGGGTTCGTTGAGTGCCAGCACCACCTTGTCGGCAAGCCCGAGCGGAAGGCCGCGCGCGGCGTCGACTTTCGCTGGCAGCGCCGGGTGAAAACGGATGGATTCGTCGGCGATGAGATTGGTCGGCACGGTCACGATCACCTTGGCCGCCGAAAGCGTGCCTTGCGAAGTCTCAAGGCGCACGCGCTTTCCCGAATGATCGATCCGCGTCACTTGCGTGTTCAGCGCCACGGGTAAGCCTTCGCCATAGGCCGTCATCAACGCGCCGTAGCCGTGGCGCGCCCGCCAATTGATGCCGGTGTCTTCATACGCTTCCATGTCGAGGATCGAGACCTGGTCAAGTTCGCAGCCGTTGACGTAAGTCGAGATCGCATCGATCATCGGATTCCAGCGATTGCCGGGCTGAAGACAGATGTTCGCCGCGCCGTCGCGGCCGCTTTTCGCGGCCTCATTGGCGGCTTTGTGGGCGCGGTCATAAAAGGCGTCGAGCGCCTTGATGAAATCGAGCCGCTCTTCTTGCGGGAAGACGGCGTCGAAGCTCTGCTCGCGCCAGGGCGGGCGGCCCTTGTCGATCTCGAAATTCAACCGCGCCGCGATTTCAACGAATGAATTCTGGTCTGCCGAATGCAGCCAGCCGCAGCCGACGTCGAAGAGGATGTCGGGGGCGGCCAGGATGGTATGGCCGCGGCCACCGACGCGGTCGCGCGCTTCCAGCACGATCGCCGAGAGGCCGGAGTTCTCCAGCGCGCGCGCGGCGCCGAGGCCGGCGGCGCCGGCGCCGATGATGGCGACGTCGACTTCGGAGGGAAGGGGCATAACATCGTCTGTCGTTTCGTCATGGCCGGGACAAGCCCGGCCATGACGGTATCTTCGTTCAACTGCGGCGGTAGCTTAAGCCACCGCTTCCTTGGTTTTTTCCGCGCGCTTGCGCTCGTTGGCGTCAAGGTGGCGCTTGCGCAGACGGATCGACTTCGGCGTGATCTCGACCAATTCGTCATCCTCGATATAGGCCAGTGCCTTTTCCAGCGTCATGCGGATCGGCGGGGTCAGCCGCACCGCTTCGTCCTTCGAGGTGGTGCGGATGTTGGTGAGCTGCTTGCCCTTGAGGATATTGATCTCAAGGTCGTTGTCGCGGGTGTGCTCGCCGACGATCATGCCCTTGTAGACCTTCCAGCCCGGCTCGATCATCATCGGGCCGCGGTCTTCCAGCTTGAACATCGCATACGCCACGGCCTCGCCCTGATCGTTGGAGATCAAGACCCCGTTGCGGCGGCCCTGGATGTCGCCCTTGTAGGGCAGATAATTGTGGAACAGGCGGTTCATGATCGCCGTGCCCTTGGTGTCGGTCATCAGGTCGCCCTGATAGCCGATCAGGCCGCGGGTCGGCGCGTAGAACACCAGCCGCAGCCGGTTGCCACCGGACGGGCGCATCTCGATCATCTCGGCCTTGCGCTCGCTCATCTTCTGCACCACCACGCCGGAGAATTCCTCATCGACGTCGATGACGACTTCCTCGACCGGTTCCAGCAACTGGCCGTTCTCGTCCTTGGTCAACACCACGCGGGGACGCGACACCGACAATTCAAAGCCTTCGCGGCGCATGGTCTCGATCAAAATCGCGAGCTGCAATTCGCCGCGGCCGGAGACTTCCATCGCGTCCCTGTCGCTGGCTTCGACCACGCGCAGCGCGACATTGCCCTCGGCCTCGCGCAGCAAGCGGTCGCGGATCATGCGGCTGGTGACCTTATCGCCTTCGGTGCCGGCGAGCGGGGAGTTGTTGACGATGAACGACATCGACACCGTCGGCGGATCGATGGCCTGCGCCTGGATCGGGACGTCGACACTCAGATCGCAGAAGGTATCGGCCACGGTGCCTTTGGGCAGGCCCGCGATGGCGACGATGTCGCCGGCTTCGGCCAGTTCGACCGGCTGCCGTTCGAGACCGCGGAAGGCCAGAATTTTGGTAATGCGGCCGGTTTCGACCACTTTGCCGTCGCGGGACAGCACCTTCACCGCCTGGTTCGGCTTGACGGAACCGGAAGCGATGCGGCCGGTGATGATGCGGCCGAGATAGGGGTTGGCCTCGAGAATGGTGCCGAGCAGCCGGAATGGGCCTTCCTCGACCACGGGCGGCGCCACATGCTTGATGACGAGGTCGAACAGCGGCTTCATGCCGACGTCGTGCGAGGCGTCCGGCGAGGTTCCCATCCAGCCGTTTTTGCCGGAGCCATACAGAATCGGGAAATCGAGCTGGTCGTCGGTGGCGTCGAGCGCGGCAAACAGGTCGAACACCTCGTTGACGACTTCGGTGACGCGGGCATCCGGACGGTCGACCTTGTTGATGGCGACGATCGGCTTCAAGCCCAGCTTGAGCGCCTTGCCGACCACGAATTTGGTCTGCGGCATCGGACCTTCGGCCGCGTCGACCAGCACGATGACGCCGTCGACCATCGAGAGGATACGCTCCACCTCACCGCCGAAGTCAGCGTGGCCCGGGGTGTCGACGATGTTGATCTGGGTGTCTTCCCAATGCACCGAGGTGCACTTGGCGAGAATCGTGATGCCGCGCTCGCGCTCCAGATCGTTGGAGTCCATCGCGCGCTCGACCTGGCGCTGGTTGTCGCGATAGGTGCCGGATTGCTGCAGCAACTTGTCGACCAGGGTGGTCTTGCCATGGTCGACGTGGGCGATGATGGCGATATTTCGAAGGTTCATAGTTGTTCTTCTGGCTCGGACAAAGGTTGAAGCGCGATCTCGCCGGAGAACCGGGACCCGCTTTTCCGGATCGCACTCGAAAACCTGGAATTAGAAGGGGCGCACGAAACCCAAACACGGCGCCCAAAAAGGAAGCCCGGCCAAAAGGACCGGGCACACCTTACGCGTTGCGGCGCAATATAGTCAGAAATCTCCGGAAAACAATGCGTTGTTTGCAACTTGGTTAGCTGATTTGGCCCCAAACCGGGCCGTTTTTCAGCCGCTAGGGGCGGCTTCGGCGGGATACACGCCTCGCAGCACTTCCTCGAATGGCTTTTCACCAAATCGTCACAGAGGTGACGTCAGCCCGGTTTTGCGGCCGGTCGGCGGCGCGGCTCAGATACGGCATCGCGATGGCGCTGATCGCTATGGCAGGTTTGAGAAAAGATAATGTGACGGCTCGACGACGGCCGCCCGCTTACAAGGTTCCGGCGGCACGAAACTGCGCGCCTGCCCGTTGCAGGTTTTGCGGCAAGCTCATCAGCAATGCCCTGCGGTCGGCGACCGCATTGTGGAATTGCCCGAGCGCGATGTTGAAGGCGGTCAACACCCCTTCCTCGATCGCCCCGTGCTCGAAGCAATGCAGGGTATCGCGAAGGATATCGTCCGCCTCGCTTTGCAGCTTGTCGAGTTCTTCGATGGACTCGCTGTGGCGGGCGGTCGCGAGCATGTTCAATATCTGCTCGCGCAGCGAGGAGTTGTTGGTGCGCTCGTCTTTCTTCAGGTAGCCGGCGAACCAGGCACCGGCGGAGCCCATGGCAGACACCGCCATCAACCCCCACCAGATGTAATCGCTGTAACGGTCCAGGAAGGTTTTTTCCTCCCCGTCGACAAAAGCGGCGGCGCCCGGATGCACCGGGATGACGGCGTCCTTGTCGGTATCCGGGGTTTCGATTTTCGCCGCCAACGGGAATTCCGCCAGCACCGTCTGCCGGACCGCAAACAGCTGCCGGGTGAAGACGGCAACGGTCGAATCCGAGGTACCTTTGCGCGCCACGATGTGGTGGGAGAAGCCGATCGTCTTCACCTCGTCGTCGGGCTTGGCGGGCGAGCCGCCAAAGGCGCCGGCCGGAATCTCGGAAGCCTCATAGGCGGGGTGGTTTTGCGCAATCGCTTCGGCCGAATCGATCGCAAGGAAAGTGGGTGCGCCGCCATCGCGTGTTGAGGCCGCGATCGCTTCCGCCGTGATCCTGCTGTTGAGCGGTCCGGCGGCGAGATAGGCATCCGCCTTCTGGTTGCGAATGGCGTCAGCGGCTTCGTTGGTCGGAAACTGAACGATCTCGACCTTGTTCGGGTCCACGCTATATTGCTGCAGGATCACCTTGAGCAAATTGACATTCGCCTGCGTCCGACCGACGACGCCGATGCGTCGTCCGGAGAGCTGCGAGATCTTGGTGATCTTGGGGCCGGCTTTCTTGCCTTTGCCCTTGGCGGGCGGAGGCACCCAGAGCACCGCGACGTTCTTGCGCAATGTCGCCACCGCCTGCGCATTTTTCGGCACGTCGAGATCGCCGCGGACGATGGCAAGATCGGCCTTGCCTTCGGCAAGCGCCTGGGCGCTCTCGAGGGCGCCATCGGTCTGCATCGGACGCAACCGCACCTGACTGTGCGCCTGGGTAAAAGCTTGGGTCAGGGCCTGAACGACCTTGAGGTCATCGCTGTTTGCAGGACCGACTGCGATCCGCAAGGTCACCGGCCGCATCGCGAAATAATAAGCGCCGGCAACCGTCCCCACGAGGGCGAGGATCCCCGCCAGCGTGATGAACATCACCTTCCGCTGCGCCGATCGCGGCGACGGCGGTGCCGGCGGCCCGGCAAGGTCAGGACCTCCCGTCATCGATCTGGCAAACAGTCGTTTCAGGTTCAAATTCATCGTGCCAATACGGTTAGGCCCACATTATATCAAATTTCGTGCCAGCGCGCCGGGACATCTGCGTCATGGTTACCGCACCGGGTGGGGTTGAACCGGGTCTTGCTGCCCCATTGTGACATGGATCCGGGCGGTCTTGTTCGGTGTTAGGGTAAAGTTGGTGTGAACCAGAGCATGATCCGGAAAAGTGGAAACCGGTTTTCCACGCGACAAACGCGGAACGCGTTTGCGCGCGGATCATGCTCAAACAAAGATCAAGGGAGGCGATCATGGCGGAGCGGCTGGCGGCGGAGGCACGAAAATCGGCCCTGAAAGGCTTGCCCGGCTGGTCCGAGACGCCGGGCCGCGAGGCCATCGCGCGAACTTTCACCTTCAAGGACTTCAACGAGGCGTTTGGGTTCATGTCCCGCGCCGCGCTGGTGGCTGAAAAGAACGATCATCACCCGGAATGGCGCAACGTTTACAAGACCGTGGAAGTCGTTCTGGCCACCCACGACGCCGGTGGCGTCACCGTGCGCGATATCGAGCTTGCAAAGACCATGAACGCGATCGCCGCCCAACTCGGCGTCGCCTGATCTTGCGGCGCGGGCGCGATCTGCCGGCAGTATGTAGCAGGTTAACAGGTATTATAATACCAATTTTAGCCGTTACGGGATTGTTAACCGATATACTTGATCTTAGATCAAGATTCGGCATAGATTGCTTTCCGTCTGGCTTGGGGGTCGAGGACACCAAAAGACGGAGGGGCAAATGCCACCGCAAAAACCAGCGCGTGTACTGCGGATCGAGACGGCTTGGATTCGAGAATATGCAAGAACCTACCTCCCTAGTGAGGTCGGATTTTCCTTTTCGGACGATGATTTACGCGCGTCCGGCATCACGCTCATCGCGGTGCGACACGTTTTGAGCAAGGGCTATGCTGTTCGTTCCGAAAAGCTCAACGGGCCAGGCGCAATTTGGACGGTAGAGGGACAGGATAATGAAGGTATTTGGTATCAGGTGACGATCAAGGTCATCTCAGAACAATTGGACGTCACATTGATCAACGCGGAACAGCAGCAGGAAATTCAGGAAGTACCAAAAGCGAAAAAAATCAAAAGGGCGGCGACAGAGTGACAGGAAATAGGGAGAACTGCCATGACGCGACATGAACGATTTGCCGATAAGGTTCGTGTTGAGCCTCGGTATGAGGTTGATACGTTGGGTGCTCCCTTCAAGGTATTCGTGCTTGACTGCGTTACCAAGAAGGTCGATCCGGCGACCCGTAAAGTACTAACGAAGATTCCTGACTTGATTGGTCTAATCAAGGCAGTGGTGCGGTCTCGGGTAACTCATCCAAGGAAGCTAAATGGTCACGAAATCAAGTTTATCCGCAATGCGCTTGGCATAAAAGCCATCGTAATTGCTGATTTCTTCGAGATGAGCGCGGAGCATCTTTCGAGGTGCGAGTCAGGCGCTAAGGTGATGTCGTCGCTTATTGAGAAGTCTTTCCGGCTTATGATGTTTGTGGCTTCGTTCCATCCCAATCCTGAGGAGCTTCTGATTGAAGCACTTCAGGGGCAGCAGATTGGTGAGACAATTGAAAAGAACTTCAAAAAGCCGGACGAGGTGAGTAAGAAGTTTTTGGAGCAATTTCTGACGATGAAGATAGAAAGTGTCTACGACGCATCGGAAGAACTTTGCTTTGAGTTTACGCGCGAACCATTCGATCCAAATGACTCTAATCGTCCTGAGGAGAACAACGAGATAGAATGGGAGCCGAAGCCAAAGCTGGTTTGTTATGGCGGACGATAGCCAACCTACTAGACCCCAATAAAAGATTTCGGCCCGGCATTCTTCTGAATGACCGGGCCGAAGTTTAAGAGCCGGGCGTAGCGATCACGGGGTTGTTACAAGGAGCATCGAACAGAATCGTTCTTTTTCGATGCTAAAACGTTGAACGCTCGGGCATCAGAGAGCGACTAGTCGGTAGGGGTGTGGAGGCCTCAACCGAATGTTCGTATTGCATTATGGCGATCTGTTCCTTCAACTCGATGCACCAAGTCTTGCAGCTTTTATCGCTGCCATTCTCTTAGCTTGGCGAGTTCGTGGGTGGTTTAAAAGCCCGTGAGCACGATTGGCTTGGTGAGTTTCCTACCTAATGCCGCTCGCGGCCTATTATTAAGACGGTCTGACCGGCTGAGCGAGCATAACGATCCGATCGGATTGAATCGGATCGTTATCTCATCGCTTTATTGCCGCTGCTTTGGCGCTCGAACTTGCGCCTGGGCATTTTGCTCGGCTTCCCACGTCTGGAATTGCTTGAACAAGGCTTCCCGATCGGAATCCGAAGGCAACTTTGTCGCCGCCGGATTTTGCTTCAGAAATTCCTCGAACCGGTTGCGAGCGACCGGCTCGATCCGGTGCTGATCGAGCCATTGCTTGGCGGCGGGGAAGCGCTGCCATTCGGGAAGCGGGGCGGACAGCGACACCTCCTTCCACTTCGGATGGAAAGGCGGATTTTGGAAGGTGGGGAATTTCGTGAAGAAGGCATCCACGAACAAAGCCAGCTTGCGGTACCGATCGGTGTTGGGTGCCCAATTATAGGCCGCAAGCACGGCAGGCACCGCGATGGTATCGACCTTGTCTCCTTCGGCGATCAGGTTCGGATAGTCCTTCGCGCTCAAGCTCGCCGGCAGATAGTCGCCCTGCAGCGGCTTGGCGTAGTCGACCGTCACCAGATGAAAGCGATCGTCCTTGAACGAGCTCACGGATTTGTACGGCTTGCCTCCGGTGACGATCACGGCGTCGATTTCGCCGGCCTTCATCTTTTCCAGCGCGATCCGTTGCTCGATATAGACGACGTTCGGCTTGAGTCCGAGCCGCTCGAATACGGTGAGCGCCGTCACGAAGGTGCCGCCATTGGGAAGATCGACGCTGACCGTCTTGCCCTCGAGATCCTTCAAATTGCGGATCGACTTCGAAGCGATGACGTGCACCTCTTCGTTGTAGAGCTTGGTCACATAGGTGAATTGCTTCTTGATGTCCTTTGCGAAGCCCTTTCGCTCAAGATAGTCGAGCGTGTCGGCGCGGACGATTCCAAGATCGACGCCCTGGAGAAAGAGAATGTCGGCGACGCTCTGCACAGAGCCGCGCCCGACGATCGGAAGTACACGTAACTTGTTACCGTCGTCGAGCACGGAGGCGAGGTCGGCACCGAATTGCACATAGGTGCCGCCGATGGTGCCGGAAATCAGCGTCACCGTGTTGGCGTTCAGTGCCTGCTTCGTGGCCACCGATCCGAACTGGAATATCGCCTTGAGGCTTTCGCTGACCTTGGCCGGGTCATATTCCGTATCCTCGGCGCGTGCCGCGCCGACAAAAATCGTCAACATGGCGAATATCGCCAGTCCAAACAGGCGTTTCATGATCTACCCCCGGTTTTCGTGAAGATTAATTCTGCATCTGAGCGAGGCGCTGCTGCGCATCCAACGAACCGAACCTCGCCGCCTTCTCGTACCAACTGCGGGCGGTCGCGGGATCGGGCGTGATGCTCCGCATATCCTGTGTTCCGAGCACGGCGGGATCGTAGGTCTGAGCCAGCAAAAGGGCCGCGCTCGCCTCCTGTGCGTCCGCCGCCCGTTCGAGCAGCAATCGTGCAGGCGCGATATCGCCGACCGCGATCAGACTCTTTGCCCGCTTCATCAGAACGGCGAGGTCGTCGGCGCTCAGCCGTCGTATAGGCGACGTGTCGGGTTGCGGCGCCGCCGGCGGCGCGGAACGGATATCCGGTTGACTCTGATGGGCTGCCCTGAAGGCGGCCGCAATCTCGTCGCGCGTCGGCGCCTCCCTCAGGGTTACCGGCAAGGTCCTGATGTCAACGGCGGTTTGAATTGCGGGCATCGAGGGGCTGGCGTTTGACGACCCGACCGTCAAGCCAAGCAACGAAGCCTTGGTGTTCGCAAAGACAGCGAACGGGTTCTCCACCGACAAGACCGAGAACACGATCACGGTGGCCAATGCCAACAGCGCGCTTGCCTTGAGCGTCAGCGAAGAGAAAACCGCTCGATCGCGGTTCTTCCTGTGACCCGGAGCTCTGGATTGTTCGATTTGGCGTGAAAGAAAAAGCGGCGCGGGATCGTCTTGAACGAAGCGGTCGTCGTCGGTCGATCGTGCGAAGTGGTAAGATACAAATTCAGAACGATCGGCGTCTTCGTCAAACGTCTCGACAATCTGCTCGCCGTATGGAGTGAAGTTCGATTTCCGCGCCATAGTGATGTCTCCGCGCTACTACGCAACAATCGGACATCCCGGCGTCTACTTTTTGTCGGCTAATTGTTATCGACCAAGCCTGCCCGCTACGAGCCTTTAAATCGCCTTTGGAATCGGTCCAAAAAACGACCATGGGCGGCGGGATTTTGGGAGATATCTTGATTTCATTGCGGCGCAACTGTGCATTGTCGTCATTTGGCGCGAAATGAGGCAGTCGAGACTCCGCAAGGGTTGTGATTACATCAACGGACACCTTAAGGATGCAGGATCACCTTGCCCATTGCCTTACGGCCCGCAAGCACCTTCAAGGCATCGGCGGTTTGCGCCAAGGGGAAGGTGCGATCGACATGCGACGAAATCTTGCCTTCCGCGGTCCACTTCACGAGCTTCTCGAGATTGGCGCGGTTCTTCTGCGGATTGAGCCGCGCCCAGGCGCCCCAGAACACGCCGCGGATGTCGCAGCCTTTCAAGAGCGCGAGATTGAGCGGCATCTTTGGAATCTCGCCGGCGGCGAATCCGATCACGAGAAAGCGGCCCTGCCATGCGATCGAACGCAGCGCGGCCTCGGCATAGCTGCCGCCGACGGGATCGAAAACGATATCGACGCCCTTGCCGCCGGTCAGCCGCCGCAATCCGTCCTTGAGGTCTTCGGTAGCGTAATTGAGGCCGAGCTCGGCGCCGTGTCGTTTGGCGAATGCGAGCTTTTCGTCCGACGAGGCGCAAGCGATCACCTTCAAGCCCATCAACTTGCCGAGCTCGCACGCCGCAAGACCGGTGCCGCCGGCAGCGCCTAACACCGCCATGGTCTCGCCCGGCGTTAGGCTGGCGCGATCTTCCAGCGCATGCAGCGCGGTGCCGTAAATGATGATGATGCCGGCGGCGCGATCGAAATCCAGATTGTCGGGAATTTTCACGATTGCATCGGCGGGCAGTGCGATCTTTTCGCGCGCGCCATTGTGGCCGCACGACGCCACCACCCGGTCGCCGACTTTCAGATCGGTCACGCCGGTGCCGACGCTCTCGATCACGCCCGCGACTTCCGCGGCCGGCGAAAATGGAAACGGCGGTTTGATCTGGTATTTGCCTTGGATCATCAGGAGATCGAAGAAATTCAGCGCCGCGGATTTGATGGCGATCACGGCTTGGCCAGCTTCGGCGACGGGGTCGGGCACCTCGGTCAGCACGAGATCGTCGGGGCCGCAATATTGCGAGCAGAGAACGGCTTTCATGGATACCCCCGATGTTAGAAACGTATAGGCAACGCTTTGGCCCGCTTCATGCCGGATTTGAAGCCGCCCGACAATCTGATTCGCGGTTGTGCCGCGTTGTCAAAAGCGCGTCGAGGCGGCTTGGTTTCGGTGTGCCGACTTGGGGTTACGCAACTGCCTTCCCAAACAGGCATTTCCCGGCTATCGATCGGCGATGTGACGCGAGATGTTGGGCCATCTTGCAGTCACAATGATGAGGGAACCAGATTCGGTCATGTCCGTGCGGCGAATGCTGACAGCTCTGGCGGTGAATGTGCTGGCGTGCGGGATCGCGATCCCGGCGCAGGCGCAGAGCCCGTCGCCGAAATCCGCCCCCAAGTCTGACCCCAAACCCGTCGCCGCGAAGCCGGACGCCAAGCCCGCCGAAATCAAACCGCCGGCGCCGGTCGGCGCAGAGCCGACGCTGATCGGTCAGTACGGCACCTGGGGCGCCTACACGGCGACGCCGAACGGGAAAAAGGTGTGCTTCGCGCTCGCCAAGCCGTCGTCGTCGAAAACCAACCCGCCGAATCGCCCGCGCGATCCGGCTTACGCCTTCGTCTCCACCCGTCCGGCGGAGAAGGTCGTCAACGAAGTCTCGATCTTGATCGGCTACATGTTGAAGCCGGGCTCGGAATCGACGCTCGAGGTCGGCGGCGCCGCCTACGCGATGTATGTCCAGGGCGACGGCCTCTGGATCAAGAACGCGGCCGAAGAAGAGCGGATGGTCGAGGCCATGCGAAAGGCGCCGGACGTGGTGATCAAAGGGGTTTCGGCAAAAGGCACCGAAACCGCCGATATCTTCTCGCTGAAGGGCTTGTCGCAGGCGCTCGACCGGCTGGCGCAGGATTGCAAGCGGTAAAGGACTTAAGCGCCAAAAACCACGTTGTTTGATTGCCCCAGAAGGCCTATCTGATAGCCATCTCTCCTCATGGTGAGGAGGCGCCCTTGCGCCGTCTCGAACCATGAGGCCACACGCTCATCCTTCGAGACGCGGCGAAAACGCCGCTCCTCAGGATGAGGGAACAAATCTCTAGCTGTGACGCATGACCAGCACTTCAGTCGAGCCCGGCTCTAGCGCCAACGCGCCTTTGGAAAAGGTCGCGCTTGAAACCTATGTGCCGCCGGCAAAGCCCTCGCTGGTCGGGTTGTCGCGCGCCGAGATCGCGGAAAAATTAGGCACGATCGGCGTGGCGCCGGCGCAGCGTAAAATGCGCGTGCAGCAATTATGGCACTGGACCTATGTCCGGGGCGCGAAAAATTTCGACGAGATGACCAGCATCTCCAAGGAGATGCGCAGCGCGCTCGATGCGCATTTCACCGTCGATCGTCCCGAAGTGGTCGCGGAACAGATTTCCAACGACGGCACGCGGAAATGGCTGTTGCGGTTGCCAAGCGGGCACGCGCTCGAGAAGCCGCATGAGGTCGAATGCGTCTACATTCCGGAAACCGACCGCGGCACCTTGTGCGTTTCCTCGCAGGTCGGCTGCACGCTGAATTGCGCGTTCTGCCACACCGGCACGCAGCGGCTGGTGCGCAATCTCACGGCCGGTGAAATCGTCGGCCAGATCATGTTGGCGCGCGATCGGCTCAACGATTGGGCCGATCGCGAGACGCCGACCGGCAGTCGCCTCGTCACCAATGTGGTGATGATGGGGATGGGCGAGCCCCTGTATAATTTCGATGCGGTGCGCGATGCGCTTTTGATCGTCGCCGACAATGAGGGCATCGGCATTTCCCGCCGCCGCATTACGCTGTCGACCTCCGGCGTGGTGCCGAACATCGTGCGCGCCGGCGAAGAAATCGGCGTCATGCTGGCGATCTCGCTGCATGCGGTGCGCGACGAATTGCGCAACGAACTGGTACCGTTGAACCGAAAATATCCGATTGCCGAGTTGCTGCAGGCCTGCCGCGACTATCCGGGTTCGTCCAATGCACGGCGCATCACCTTCGAATATGTGATGCTCAAAGGCGTCAACGACTCGCTCGATGACGCCAAGCTTCTGGTGAAGTTGCTCAAGGGCATTCCCGCCAAGATCAATCTCATCCCGTTCAATCCGTGGCCGGGCACGGCCTACGAATGTTCGGACTGGGATCAGATCGAAAAATTCTCGGAATATATTTTCAACGCCGGTTACTCCTCGCCGGTGCGCACGCCGCGCGGCCGCGACATTCTTGCCGCTTGCGGCCAGCTCAAATCCGAGACCGAGAAATTGTCCGTGCGCGAGCGGCAGGCGCTGCGCGCGATGGCGATGACGGATTAAGGGCGCGCTTCGCATGGCGCTGATCGGCCGGCTGTTCGTTGTTCTGTTCGGATTTTTCGCCGCCTGTCTGGTGGCGGGGATGATCGTGGTCGGCGCGGTGCTGTTTCCGGAATTCAGCGACCTCGGCGTGGCACCGATCGATCCCGGGGCGCTCAACGTCGTGCTCGGCTTCGGCTTCATCTTCGTCAGCGGCTTCGCGCTGCTGCCGGCGATGATCGTGGTCGCGATCACCGAGGCGTTTTATATCAGGGGGGCGCTCACCTATGCCGCGGGCGGCGGCCTGGTTGGCCTTGCCTGTTATCTCGGCCTCGTCCCGTTCGATCCCGAAGCGCTTCGCTTCGAGGGCATCGTGCGCCGCCACCTTGAAATCATGACCGGCGCGGGGATCGTCGCGGGCCTCGTCTATTGGATGATCGCGGGCCGAAACGCGGGAGCCTGGCGCGAGCCGCCGCGCCGGATGCGCCCACCGCCGCCCTTGCCGTCGCATTCGCCGCCGTCGAGTTGATCGCGCGCGATTTCCGGGGCTTTCATGGCTGCGCTCCTTGTCTTTTTGTTTGAGCATGATCTTTCGGAAAACCGGTTCCCACTTTTCCGGATCATGCTTTGTTTGAGCATGATCTGCGCGCAAACGCGTTTCCGCGTTTGTCGCGTGGAAAACCGGCTTCCACTTTTCCGGATCATGCTCTAAACCCCGCGCCATGAATCGAACCGGACTTTTCCTCGCGCTGGCGCTGGCGCTTGTCGTCGGATTGTTGTTCGGGTTTTATCCCGAACTCGATCTGAAGCTTGCGGCCTTGTTTTACGATGCGCCGTCCAAGTCGTTCCCGTTGAAACAAAATTCCCTCGCCGCGATCGCGCGCGACGGCGCGATGGTGATTGCGTGGGCCCTCGCGCTGCCGGCGGTTGTCGCGCTGGTGGTAAAGCTGGTGCGGCCCGATCGCCCGCTCATGATGTCGGGGCGTGCGGTCGTTTTCCTGCTCGTCACGCTGTTTCTCTCCGCCGGCGTTCTCACCAATTTCACCTTCAAGAGCTATTGGGGTCGGCCGCGGCCGGTGAAAGTGTCGCAGTTTAACGGCGATCAGGTATTTATGGCGTGGTGGGATCCGCGCGGCGGCTGCGCGCGAAATTGTTCGTTTTTCTCCGGCGAAGGTGCCACCGCTTTCTGGACTTATGCGCCGGCGGCGTTGACCCCGCCGGCATGGCGGCCTTTGGCCTATGCCGCCGCCACCCTGTTCGGCGTCACGACGAGCGCGCTTCGGATGGCGTTTGGCGGGCATTTCTTCACCGACGTCGCGATCGCTGGATTGGTCACGTTTCTGGTGATTTGGCTGGCCCATGGTTATCTTTATCGCTGGCCGTCGATCCGGCTGACGGATGAGGCCATCGATGCTGCGCTGACGCGGTTGGGCACTCGTTTCCGTAAGCCGGGGTAAGCCGACCTCGGTCGTTCGAGTGCCATCCGCTAGATCATGATGCGATTAAGTGGAATCGCATCATGATCTCATCTCTTTGTTTGAGCATGATCTTTTCGGAAAACCGGCTCCCACTTTTCCGGATCATGCTCTATTAAACGCGTGCCCATCGGCGCGAAATTTGATATTCGCGCACTCAATTCGCAAGAAACATCAGCAACTACGACCGATTGGAAGCTCGATGAGTACGATCTTGAAAGGCCTGCCCAAGGGGGAAAAAGTCGGCATTGCCTTCTCGGGCGGTCTCGACACCAGCGCGGCGCTCCTGTGGATGAAACAGAAAGGCGCCCGCGTCTTCGCCTATACTGCCAATCTCGGCCAACCCGACGAAGCCGACTACGACGAGATCCCGCGCAAGGCGCTAGGCTTCGGCTCCGAAAAAGCCCAACTCGTGGATTGCCGCACGCAATTGGTCCACGAAGGTATCGCCGCGATCCAATCTGGTGCTTTCCACATCAGCACCGGCGGTGCGGCGTACTTCAACACCACACCCCTCGGTCGCGCTGTGACTGGCACGATGCTGGTCGCGGCGATGAAGGAGGACGGCGTCAACATCTGGGGTGATGGCTCCACGTTCAAAGGCAATGATATCGAGCGGTTTTACCGCTACGGCCTGCTGACTAATCCGAGTCTCAAGATCTACAAGCCCTGGCTCGACCAGCAGTTCATCGACGAGCTGGGCGGCCGTGCGGAAATGTCGGCGTTTCTGGCCGCCAATGGCTTCGACTACAAGATGAGCGCCGAGAAGGCATATTCGACCGACAGCAATATCCTCGGGGCGACCCACGAGGCCAAGGATCTTGAGCGCCTGGACAGCGGTATCAAGATCGTCAATCCCATCATGGGAGTGCCGTTTTGGCGCGACGACTGTGTTGTCACGGCCGAAACGGTTACCGTGCGTTTTGTGGAGGGTCAGCCCATCGCACTGAACGGCCAGACGTTCGCCGATCCGGTCGCGCTGTTTCTCGAGGCCAACGCCATCGGTGGTCGACATGGCCTTGGCATGAGCGACCAGATCGAGAACCGGATTATCGAGGCAAAGAGCCGCGGCATTTACGAAGCTCCCGGCATGGCGCTGCTGCACATCGCCTACGAGCGCCTGATCACGGGCATCCACAACGAAGACACCATTGAGCAATACCGGATCAGTGGCATGCGCCTTGGTCGGCTGCTCTACCAGGGGCGGTGGTTCGATTCTCAAGCCCTCATGCTACGCGAAACCGCGCAGCGTTGGGTGGCCCGCGCAGTCACCGGTGAGGTCACGCTCGAACTGCGACGTGGCAACGACTACTCCATCCTGAACACCGAGAGCCCCAACCTGACCTATCAGCCGGAGCGGCTGAGCATGGAGAAGGTGGACGATGCGGCGTTCACGCCAGCGGACCGTATCGGCCAGCTGACAATGCGCAACCTCGACATCACCGATACCCGCGCCAAGCTAGATCTCTACGTAGAGACAGGCTTGCTATCGATTGGGGAAAGCTCTCACATCTTCAAACTCGATACCGACAAGGGCTGAGAGCATCAACAGAGCCGCCGCGGCGTACTAGATGCCCCGCATGCGCGGAGCATGACGACCTCGTTCGTCGGGACGTCCAGCTACTGTCAAAAATGGCCGGGATTGCTCCCGGCCATTTTCATTTGACGAAGGTCGTGCCTTTACCGCGGCGGCGCGATGCCAGGGGGCGGGGGCGATAACGAGGCTACGCCGCCGTTGAGCAAGGGCGTGATGCGGCGGATCGTGACGCGCCGGTTGATCCGGCTCGGTCCGCTGGTCTGTTCTTTCAGATATTGCTTGCCGTAGCCTTGCGAGGTCAGGTTTTCCGCAGGGACCTGGAATTGCTGCGTCAGCAAGCTGGCGGCGGACTCGGCGCGGCGATCCGACAGCGACAGGTTGTCGACGTCGTTTCCGACCGCATCGGTGTGGCCCTCGATCAGGAACACCTCGCGCGGGTTGCGCGTGATCGCCCGATTGAGACCATCCGCGATTGCCTGCAGCTTCGCCGCCTGATCGGGCGGAACCTCCCACGATCCGGTTTCGAAGTTGATGCTGTTGAGGTCGATGCTCGGCATCAACTGACGCACCGAGGGGCTGTAGCGGATTTCGTCGAGCGAATAGCGGCGCTCGATGCGATCGACCGGCGGCGCTTCCATCGTCTCGTAAATTAATTCCGGTGGCGCCTCGTCGGCTTCCACGATGTAGCGATTATACGGAATGCGGATCACCGGCGGTGGCAGGTCGACATAGAATCCGCCGACTGTGCGCGGATCGCGATAGCTATTGTCGATGATGATGATCTCGCGGCCGTCGCGATCCTTGCGAATCCGGCGCAGCATCTGGCCGTCGCGGCCGGTCACGGTGATGATCTCGGTACCGTCGGGACGAATCACGACGGTGCGGGATTCGTTGCCGAATTGCTCGGTACGGATATCGCGAGCCCCGAAACGGAAACGTTCTTCTTCGTTGTGACGAACGAACGACTGACCGCTGGGATCGACAATGATGACCCGGCCCGGTTCGGTGATCATCGTGCGGCCGCCTTCCTGGGATTCCCGCCGCGCGTTGCGGAAGTCATCCAGGTGACGCGGCCCCTGTATTGCCGCGCCCGGCGCAATCGGCGTCAGCGCTTGAGCCGATGGTGGCGCGGCCGGAATCGGCGCCGCGACCGTCGGCGCGGGGTGCCGCACCAGTGGTGCGGCTCCGGCCGGCAAGGCCGTTTGCCCGCCGGCTGGAGGAGCGGCATTCGGCGCCTGAGTATTTGGCGGTGCGCCATTACTCGGCAGCGTGGTTGCGGCGCCGCCGGCGGGCGGTGTCGTAGGCGCAGATTGAGTTTGCGGCGCTGTCGCCGGCAGGGTCGTCGGGGCTTGAGGCGACTGTTTGGCGCCTGGCGGTGGAGCAGATGGCGCAGATTGAGTCTGCGGCGCTGTCGCCGGCGGCGCGGCAGGGGGTGCCGGTTGCTTGGTCGCCGCGGGCGGTGTCGTCGGGGCGGGAGCGACAGGCGCGCTCTTCTCACGGGGTTGTATCGGCTCGCGCGTCTCGTGAGGCGGAGTCACGGGTGCGGCGCTCGGCGGTGGGGCCTTTGGCAAAGCAGGCGGTGGTACTGCCGCCGGTGGTGGGGCGGGATGCGGCGGAGGCGCCGCTGGAGGAGCCGGCGGCGTGGGGTGGGGTGGTGGGGCCGCGGGCGGTGGAGGCGGCGCGGGACGTGGGGGCGGCGCCGCTGGCGGCGGAGGCGGTGCCGGTCGCGGCGGCGCGGCGGCAGGGGGTGGCGCCTGATGCGGCGGGGGAGCAGCCGCGGGGGGCGGTGCGGCTTTCGGCGGCGGTGCTTTCGGCGGTTGCTTGGGCTTTCCGTCGGGGCCGAGCTCCTCCTTCGGCGCGGCTTGCGCTACAATCAGCGGCGCTGTTTGCGCATGCGAAAAAGTACTTGCGAACTGCATTGCCGTGAGGGTTGTGGTGGCAAGCAGCGCGAGGCGAAGTTTTGTCATGATGATTGGGGTCCCCGGAAAGTCGTGGCAACGAGATTGGCGATCAACGAATAAGCGTTAGGCCGGATTGTGGCGACCTACAGAAATGGGCGTGTTTTGTTCGGGACACGCAAAGCCCTGATGCGGCTGCATTCATGGCGCATTCGGGGAATCGTTTCAAACCGCGATTCACATTGTCCCCCTTGGCGTATCCGAAATGCCCGGATCTACGTCCGGCTCTGAGCCGGCGGTCGGATCGGGTGTATGCGGACCTTCCGGTCCCCGTACCGGCATTTCATCCGGCGTGCGGCCCGGCAGCTCTTCTGGCCGTGGCGCTTCGCCGGGATCGCGCATCGGCGGCGGCACTTCCGGCGGTGGACTGCCCGGAGGGCTTTCGCGCGGCGGCTCCGACGGTTGCCCCGGCTTGATCGGCGGATCCTCTTGCGGTTCGATCGGCATGCTTTTTCCCGAGCCACCACACCCGAGCGTCAACGGCATGGCGACGGCAAGGTTCCCTTGCCGTCAAACATCGAGCGTGCGTCGCCAAAACGGTCTTGCCGGCTTTACAAAAATCATGCGGCCGGCGGCCACGATCACTCCGCGGCCCCGTGTTTCACCCGCCATCGGGCGGCCTTGTGCAGGACGCGCGAGAGTTGTTCGATCGAATACGGCTTTTGTAAAATTTCGAATCCGTAACTGCCGTTCTGCGACAGCATTTGACTGTAGCCACTGGTCAACACCACGGGCAGATCGAAATGCTGGCGGCGGATTTCTTTCGCAAGGTCGATGCCGGTCATGCCGGGCATCACCACGTCGGAAAACACCACGTTGAAGCGCTCGGCGTTTCTGGTCAACTCCGCCATCGCCTCCATCGCGGAATGAACCAGGGTCGGAACGTAGCCGAGCTCCGTGAGCGCGTCGGCCGCAAACGTGCCGACCTCGAGATTGTCCTCGACCACGAGAACCGAAATGCCCTCGCCGGCGATCGGGCGGGCGTCCTCCATCGGCAGCTGTTTCGGGCTGTCGCTGCCGCGAATGCGCGGCAGATACAGTGTGAAGGTGCTTCCCTTGCCGATTTCACTTTCCACGGTCACTTCGCCGCCGGACTGCTTGGCGAAGCCGAACACCTGCGACAGGCCAAGTCCGGTGCCCTGGCCGACTTCCTTGGTGGTGAAGAAGGGTTCGAAGATGCGTTCAAGCTGGTCTTGGGGAATCCCGACGCCGCTATCTTCGACCGACACGGCTACATATCCGAGAGAATTTCGAAGGTGGGCGGCGGGGCTAGGCAGTGCCGTCACCACCCGGGCCGTAATCGTGAGCCGGCCTTCGCCGCCCATGGCGTCGCGGGCGTTGACGGCCATGTTGATCAGCGCGGTCTCGAATTGACCGGCGTCGGCGTTGATGAAGCAAGGCTCGCCCGGCACGCGCGTGATGATTTCGATCGGCGATCCGGTCAAAGTTCCGATCATGCTGCTCAGCGTCTGGACGTTCTCGCCGACGTCGAACGCTTCCGGCTTGAGCGTTTGTCGCCGCGCGAAGGCCAGCAATTGGGCCGTCAATTTTGTGGCGCGGCCGACGGTATCCGAAATCGCCTCGACATACCGCAGCCGCCGCTCATTGGGCAAATGCGGTCGCCGCAGCATATCGATCGAAGCGCGGATCACCGTGAGCAGGTTGTTGAAGTCATGCGCGACGCCGCCGGTGAGTTGCCCCAGCGCCTCCAGCCGTTGGGCGTGCTTGAGCGCCTCCTCGACCTCCATTCGCTTGGCGGACTCGAAATAGAGCCGCCGGGTTCGGCGCAAGGCAAGCAACAGGATCAGAAACAACAACGCCGTGGCGGGCAGGCCGAAGATCAGGTAGCTGCCGATTGTGGCGAGCCAGCGCGCGCGGGTGGCCGAGGTCTCCAATCCGGCGGTGACGTAAATCGGGTACTGGGCCAGCCGCTGATAGCCGAGGCGGCGTTCGATACCGTCCACCGACGAGATGATGGTCGTGAGGCCCGTCGGAGGGTTCGCCGCGATCTTGTGCCCCACCGGGCCGACAAGGATATTACGATCGATCACGGGGAAACGGGCCAACATCGTCCCATCGGTCAGGCCGAGCTTGAAGAAGCTGCCGAGATCGTGGCCGATCCTGGCGTAGAAATTCTCGAAATATTCCGGCAGCACCGAGGCCTGGATTACGCCGGTGAAGCTGCCGTCCTCGCTCTGTCGTCGGCGGCTGACGCTGAAGAACGGTTGGCCTTGATAGGGTGCGCCCGGCGTCAACGCGTCGCCAATGAAAATTCCTATCTGCTTGTCGATATGGACCTTGAAACAGTCCCGGTCCGAAAAGTCCATCGCCGGGGCGGGGGAAATCAGACTGTTGGTGAGCGCGCTGCCCTGCGCGTCGAAAATCCATACCGACTTCATCTGCGGCAAGGCCTCGACGAGCTGCCTGAGGCGGAGGTGAAGCTGCGGTTCGCGCGCTCGAATGTCGGCGTCGGAAAGACCGCGGATCATCTCGTTGATTTCCGAAAGGCTGCGGTCGATGGTCTCGAACACTTTCAGCGCGTGCTCGTGGGCGACGTCGAGCGTGCGCTCGATTTGCCGGTCTGCAGTGTCGCGCGTCGAAATCCAGGACACCGTTGCCGCAAATGCAAAGAGCGCAACGGGGAGGGCCAACGACGCGGCCACCATCCATTGCAGCAGTCTCAGCGAATTGCGTTGCTCGGTCTGCACGGTCGCTCCGACTTTGCCGCAGAGCTTACGTCAATTTTTTGTGTGTCACAAAGTGGGCAATAGGATGAAACTATCCGCGTTTTACCTTCGCGGCAGGCGCGTGCGGCATGGAATTACCTATGAAAGCGGGCTCTACGGCTCAAATCTGGCGTTCGACCAGCTTAAGCTTGAGTTCGGCGATGGCCTCGGAAGGATTGAGGCCCTTCGGGCAGGCCTTGGCGCAGTTCATGATGGTGTGGCAACGATAAAGCCGGAACGGGTCTTCGAGGTTGTCGAGCCGTTCGCCGGTGGCCTCATCGCGGCTGTCCTTGACCCAGCGCGTCGCCTGCAGCAACGCGGCGGGGCCTAAGAAGCGCTCGCTGTTCCACCAATAGCTCGGGCATGAGGTCGAGCAGCAGGCGCAGAGGATGCATTCATAAAGACCGTCGAGTTTCTCGCGGTCCTCATGGCTCTGTCGCCATTCCTTCTGCGGCGTCGGCGTCGATGTCTTCAGCCATGGCTCGATCGACGCGTACTGCGCGTAAAAATTCGTCAGATCGGGCACCAGGTCCTTCACTACGGGCTGGTGCGGCAGCGGATTGACCTTCACCGCGCCGTCGGTGACGTCGTGCATCGATTTGGTGCAGGCCAGCGTGTTCTGGCCGTCGATGTTCATGGCGCAGGAGCCGCACACGCCCTCGCGGCAGGAGCGGCGGAAGGTCAGCGTCGGATCGATGTTGTTCTTGATCCAAATCAGGCCGTCGAGAACCATCGGACCGCAATCATGGGTGTCGACGAAATACGTATCGACGCTCGGATTTTTGCCGTCGTCCGGATTCCACCGATAGACCTTGAACTCGCGCGTATCGATCGCGCCTGAAGGCTTCGGCCAGGTCTTGCCGCCGCTGATCTTCGAATTTTTGGGCAGTGCGAATTCAACCATCGGTCTTGCCTTTTTGCTTCAATCCATCTTCTTCGAAGAAAGATGGATGCGCGGGTCAAGCCCGCGCATGACGAGTAGCGCTAATACACCCGCGCCTTCGGTGGGATGTATTGCACGTCATTGGTCATGGTGTAGTCGTGCACCGGGCGGTAATCGATCGTGCTTGTGCCGCGCTCGTCGATCCACGCCAGCGTGTGCTTCATCCAGTTCTTGTCGTCGCGGTCGGGGAAATCCTCGCGCGCATGCGCCCCGCGGCTTTCCGAGCGGTTGGCGGCGGAGTCCATCGTCACCACCGCCTGCACGATCAGATTGTCGAATTCCAGCGTTTCCACCAGATCGGAATTCCAGATCAGCGAACGGTCGGCGACCGCGATGTCGCTGATGCCGCGATGCGCCTTTTGAATCAGGCTCTGGCCTTCATGCAGCACCTCGCCGGTGCGGAACACCGCGCAATTGTTCTGCATCACATGCTGCATGTTCTCGCGCAGTTTCGCGGTCGGCGTGCCGCCGGAGGCGTAGCGATAGCGGTCGAGTCGCCCGAGCGCCTGGTCGGCCGAACCGGCCGGCAATTCCGGCTGCTTGCCGTTCGGCGTCAGCTTTTCGGCGCAACGTAAAGCGGCGGCGCGGCCGAACACCACAAGATCGATCAGCGAATTGGAGCCGAGACGGTTGGCGCCGTGAACCGAAACGCACGCCGCTTCGCCGAGCGCCATCAATCCCGGCACCACCGCATTGTCGTCGCCGTTGGCCTTGGTCAGGACTTCGCCGTGATAATTGGTGGGAATGCCGCCCATGTTGTAGTGCACGGTCGGCAGAATCGGGATCGGCTGGCGGGTGACGTCGACATTGGCGAAAATCCGCACCGATTCGGAAATGCCGGGCAGCCGTTCATGCAGCACCTTGGGATCGAGATGGTCGAGGTGCAGGTAGATGTGGTCTTTCTTCTTGCCGACGCCGCGGCCTTCGCGGATTTCGATGGTCATGGCGCGGGAGACCACGTCGCGCGAGGCGAGGTCTTTCGCCGACGGCGCATAGCGCTCCATGAAGCGCTCGCCTTCCGAATTGACGAGATAGCCGCCCTCGCCGCGCGCGCCCTCGGTGACGAGGCAGCCCGCGCCGTAGATGCCGGTCGGGTGAAACTGGACGAATTCCATGTCCTGCAACGGCAGGCCGGCGCGCAACGCCATTCCGCCGCCATCGCCGGTGCAGGTATGCGCCGAAGTACAGGTCGCATAGGCGCGGCCGTAACCGCCGGTGGCGAGAACGGTGGTTTGCGCGCGGAAACGATGCAGCGTGCCGTCGTCGAGTTTCAGCGCGATCACGCCGCGGCAGGCGCCTTGATCGTCCATGATGAGGTCGATGGCGAAAAACTCGATGTAGAACTCGGCCGAATGACGCAGCGCCTGGCCATACATCGTGTGCAGCATGGCGTGGCCGGTGCGGTCGGCGGCGGCGCAGGTGCGTTGCGCCTGCCCCTTGCCGTAATCGATGGTCATGCCGCCGAACGGCCGTTGATAGATCTTGCCGTCTTCGGTGCGCGAGAACGGCACGCCCCAATGCTCGAGTTCGTAAACGGCTTCGGGCGCGTTACGCACCATATATTCGATGGCGTCCTGATCCCCCAGCCAGTCCGACCCTTTGACGGTGTCGTACATATGCCAGCGCCAATTGTCCTCGTGCATGTTGCCGAGCGCGGCCGAGATGCCGCCCTGCGCCGCCACCGTATGCGATCGGGTCGGAAACACTTTGGTGATGCAGGCGGTGCGCAGGCCGGCTTCGCTGCAGCCGACCACCGCGCGCAGGCCCGCGCCGCCGGCGCCGACCACGACGACGTCATAGGTGTGGTCCTCGATCGGATAGGCGTGGCCGTTGGCGGCAAATGTCCCAGAGCCGTTCGCGCCGTTTCCTTTGCCGTTTCCGTTTCCGGCCATCGGCTACACTCCAGACGACAGTTTGAGGATGGCGTAGATCGAGATCAGCGCCACCGCGAACGAGAAGAAATTATTGGCCATGATCGAGGCGAGCTTGAGTTTTTCGCCGTGCACATAATCCTCGATCACCACCTGCATGCCGATCTTCATGTGCCAGGTGCTGGCGACGATGAACAACAACAGCACGATCGCGACAAAGGGCGAGCCGAGAATTTGCGCGGCGCCGGCCTGGTTGCGACCGAGCAGCATCATCACCACCACAATGACGGGCACCATCAAAAGCACCAGCGCCACCGCGGTGAGCCGCTGGCGCCAGAAGTCGGTGGTGCCGGAATGCGAGGCGCCGAGGCTACGGACCCGGGCGAGCGGCGTGCGCATCGAGGTCTCCTTGCGCGGCAAGCCGTGTGATTCGTTGACGCTCATCGACCGCCTCCGATCGCGTAAGCCACGATCCACAGCAGCACGGTGAGCGAAATGCCGCCGATCAATGCGCCCCAGGTCAAGGCTTCACGCTCATTGGCTTTGAAGCCGTAGCCGAGGTCCCAGACGAAGTGCCTGATGCCGCTGAGCAGATGATGCAGCAGCGCCCAAGTATAGCCGAATACGATCAGCCGGCCGATGAAACTCGAGGTGAAAGCCTGCACATTGGCGTAGGCGCCGGGCCCCGAGGCGGCCGCGATCAGCCACCACGCCAGCAACAGGGTGCCGAAATAGAGCGCGACGCCGGTGGCGCGGTGAACGATGGACAGCGCCATCGTCAGGGTCCAGCGATAAATCTGCGCATGTGGCGAAAGCGGTCGGTCGATCCTGGCGGTCATCGGCGGTTTCGAAGGTTTGCGGACCCCGCGCAGGGCCCGTCGGGGGATCGCAATAGACGAATTCTATTTACGAACTCGAAACAATGAGCGCAACGGCGAAATAGTCCTTTGCGAATGAGCGTTCATAGCTTGAGATGAGCCCTGCAATGATAGCCATTGACATCGGAAGTGTTCATTCAGCTGGTATAGCTGAAGCCTGATTCATCCTGCGGCGACGTGGTCACCCGCTTGGGTGGCAAAACGGAGGCTGGGATGGTCGCAGGCTTGAACGTTGCCGAGCTTCTCGAACTGGCGCTGCTGCTGGTCGCCGTGGGGGCGCTGTCGGGATTTCTCGCGGGCGTGTTCGGAATCGGCGGCGGCGCGATCCTGGTGCCGGTGTTTTTCGAATGCTTTCGGCTTGCCGGCGTGCCGCTGGAGGTGCGGATGCCGCTGTGCATCGGGACCTCGCTCGCCATCATCATCCCGACCTCGATCAGCTCCTTTCGCGCCCATCACGCCCGCGGCGCGGTGGATATGGAAATCCTCAAGGCATGGTGGTTGCCGGTGCTTGCGGGCGTGCTCGCCGGCAGCATCACCGCGCGTTACGCGCCGGAGCGGTTGTTCAAGGTCGTATTCGTGATGGTGGCCTGGTCCGCGGCCGCGCGTCTGCTGCTGGCGCGGCAGACCTGGAAGCTTGGCGACAACCTTCCGAAAGGACCGTTGATGAAGGTGTACGGCTTTTTCGTCGGACTTCTCGCCACGCTGATGGGCGTCGGCGGCGGATTGTTCGCCAATCTCTTGATGACGTTTTATGGCCGGCCGATCCATCAGGCGGTCGCGACCTCGTCGGCGATCGCGGTCTTGGTTTCGATTCCCGGGGCGCTCGGCTACGTCTATGCCGGGTGGCCCGCCGCCGCGCGCTTTCCCGAAGTCGCCGCGCTGCATCTGCCGTTTGCGCTCGGCTACGTCTCGCTGATCGGCGCCGTGCTGGTGATGCCGACCAGCCTGTTGACGGCGCCGCTTGGCGTCAAAGCGGCGCATGCGATGTCCAAGCGCACGCTGGAAATCGCGTACGGCTGTTATATGTTCCTTGTGGGCACCAGATTCGTGATCAGTTTGCTATCGGCGACATAGCGGAAGGTTAAGTTGACTTGGTTTTAGCCGCCAGACGACACTCCGCGTCGTTGAAATAGACGGCGATTCGGATAAAGGTCGCGACCGGACCGTCGAAGAGGGGCATTCAATGAAGCGGCGCGAATTCATCGAGCTCGTCGGCGGCATGGCGGCGAGTGTGCCGCTCGCGGCGCGTGCGCAGCAGAATGAACGCGTGCGACGGATCGGCGTTCTCATGACCACAGCCGATGATCGCGAAGGCCAGCGCCGGCTGAGTGCGTTTCGAGAAGGTCTTGAGAAGCGAGGCTGGTCGGAAGGCAAAAACATTCGCATCGAAGTGAATTGGTCCGTGAGCGATGCGGAACGGGCAATGTCCGTGGTCAAGGAGTTGATAGCCCGTGCTCCAGATTTGCTCCTGACGAGCGGTACCCCTGCCACGTCAGCATTGCATCAGGCGACGACCGCAATTCCCGTTGTATTCACCGTCGTAAGCGAGCCGATCGAACAGGGTATTGTGCAAAGCTTAGCTCATCCAGGCGGCAATTTCACCGGATTCACGAATTTAGAACCAAGCCTCGGCGGTAAATGGATCGAGCTGCTCAAGGAAATCGCACCAAATGTTACCCGCATCGCGATCATATTCAACCCTCAGACAGCTCCCGCCGCCATTGTCATGTCCCGGTCGGCAGACGAAGCTGCCGAAAAGCTTGCCATTGAGCTCGTCAGGTCTCCCGTTCACGATCCCGCTGAGATTGAGTCCGCGATCACAAGGCTGCGACGCCAAACCGATGGACTGATCCTGCTGCCTGACACCTTCTTGAACATACATCGCAAAATGATTTTGGATCTGGCGTCTCGCTATCAGATTCCTGCCGCATATCCATCGAGCTACATGGTTGTCGAAGGCGGCTTAGCATCCTATGGCATCGATCTGGCCGACTCCTATCGTCAGGCCGCCGCCTATGTCGATCGAATATTCCGTGGCGAGAAACCCGCCGATCTGCCGGTCCAGCAACCCACAAAATTCGATCTGGCAATCAATCTCAAGACAGCCAAAGCGCTCGGCCTCAACGTTCCGCCGACGCTGCTCGCCCGCGCCGACGAGGTGATCGAATGAAGCGGCGGGAATTCATCACTTTGCTCGGCTACGCCGCGTCGAGTGTGCCGCTCGCGGCGCGCGCGCAGCAGCCGAATAAAACATACCGGGTGAGCTATCTCGCTCTACTTTCCGGCGAGGATGCGACATTGGCGAAGCCGTTTTTGCAACGGCTGCAGGAACTCGGTTACGGCGAGGGCAAGAACATGATGTTGGAGTACCGCTCGGCCGAGGGCCGGCCGGAGCGTCTCGCCCAACTCGCTGCAGAACTCACCCAAGCCAATCCGGACGTGCTGGTCACCGGATTCGGAACCCTTGCGGCGAAGGCGGCCGCGGCCGCAACCAAGTCCATCCCCATCGTTTTCACCTCTGTTGGCGACCCCGTCGGAGCAGGTTTGGTCGCAAGTCTGGCCCGGCCCGGCGCCAATGTGACCGGCGTCAGCGCTCAGGCCAACGACATCGCTGCCAAACGGCTCCAGATCCTGGAGGACCTCGTCCCGGGCAAGCAAATCATCGCGGTGCTCTTGAATCCGGACACGCCGTTTTCAGCGTCGGCGCTTCGGGAGGTCAGGTCAGCTGCGGAACAAGGGCATCAGCCGCTGGCGGTGTTCGAGGCAAGAACGACCGACCAAGTGTCGGCCGGCATCGAAGCGGCGATCAAGCTAGGCGTGGCAGGGCTGCTTACGCTGGACGATCCGCTGCTGTTGAGCGCGAAGCGGAAAATCGTCGAACTCGTCGCAAAAACCCGGCTACCGACGATTTACGGAATCAGGGATTTCGCGGAAGCGGGCGGACTGATGTCATATGGCGTGGATCGACGGCAGATAAGCCGCCGCGCTGCCGAGTATGTGGACAAGATATTGAAAGGTGCGCGGACGGCGGACCTCCCAGTCGAACAGCCGACCAAGTTCGAGTTCATCATCAATCTCAAGACCGCGAAGACGCTCGGCATCGAGATTCCCCCGACGCTGCTTGCGACCGCCGACGAGGTGATCGAATGAAGCGGCGCTTACCTTATCCTGAGAGCCTGACCCAAAAAGCAGTGAGTGATTTCAGCAGGCTGTGATTCCATCGGATTTGCGAAGATTCGAGGGAGAGCACCATGCCGTGGACTGAAATCACTCGTGCCGAGTATCAGCGCAACGGACTGCGCTA